>Ga0180437_10000628_pt1 | contig 65952 bp, 48 predicted proteins | sample SS_ome_4_FD_132410 | JGI IMG/M metagenome (GOLD analysis project Ga0180437, IMG submission 132410) | Hypersaline lake sediment archaeal communities from the Salton Sea, California, USA - SS_3_D_1 metaG | ecosystem: Environmental > Aquatic > Non-marine Saline and Alkaline > Hypersaline >...
AAGGCCGCCATCGAAGAAACGATCGACGGACTATCCACCACGCACGCCGACCAACTGGCGACACTCATGACCCTCCGATTCCAGCAGTTTGAAAACGTCTCACTGCTGGCCGCGTGAGGTATATTGCCGCAATCCAGGGGAGCCGATATGCCCGCCAGGCGATTCTTTCTTATCGTCAACCCCCACGGCGGCCGGCGGCGGGGGCGTGAGATTTTGGAGCAGGTGCGGCCAACCCTGGCGGCCGCCGCGCCGCCCAGTCCGCCAGAAGCACCGCCGCCGCCGCGGCGACGATCACCAGTGTCGCCGCCGCGCCCAGCGACGTCGATTCCGGCCACCAGATAATCTCGAACCGCTTCATCGTCAGCTTTTCGACCTCGGGCGTATGGTCGATCTGAAACGGCCATACCTTGCGGAGGGCGCCGATCATGAACCCGACCAGAACCGCCATCGTGTGCGCGTGGTAATGGGCCAGCAGCCACTTGAGCACGCGGCTGAAGGTAAGCAGCCCCAACACGCAGCCGCATGCGAAGACCGCCAACTCGAGCAGGCTCTGCGCGGAAATATTCCGCTGCTTAAACTGATGGATGATCTCCAGCACGTGGTCATACACGCCCAGCACCAGGAGCAAGAAGGCGCCGCTGATTCCCGGCAGGATCATCGCGCAAATACCGATGATTCCACACAGCAGCAGGTACAAAAGCGAGGGCACGACCGCGCGGTCGGTGAGAAACGTGACACCCAGGGCGAACACGGCGCCGGCCAGACCGACCGGAAGGACCGTGGCGAGCGAACGCGTTGATTTCGGACGGATCCGTGTCGCGACCAGCGCGGCGGAGCCGACAATCATCCCAAAGAACGCGGCCAACGTGTAAGGCCGTGTGGCGCTTTCGGTGAGCAGGCTCCGCACCAGCGATCCCAACAGCACGATACCCAAGCCAATTCCAAGGCCCAGCGCGGCCAGGAAGTAAACATCGACATGCCTGGCGGCGGCCCGCCACTTCCGCGCTCGCAAAAGGCGGAAGAGTTCGAGATTGACATTGCTGATCGCCCGGATCAGCCGCGCGTAGATGCCGACCAGCAGTGCGATGGTGCCGCCCGAGACGCCCGGCACCACGTCCGCGGCCCCCATCAACAGGCCGCGTCCGGTGTGGAGGGCGAGCGACGTCAGGCTTTCGCGCGGGTCGCCGTCGGAATGGGCGGCTTCCCTGGTCGGCGTAGATTCGGCTTCGGCTGGAAAGCAATCAGAATTCATGCGGGAGATTTTCGGTGGCGGGTCGCAAGGCGCGGTGGAAGGTCGCGGCGTCTCGGCGTCAGGGAAATATCAGGTCTCCCGCGCGATGACAAGGGCGCCGTCCCGGATTTCCCTCGCAACGCAGGTCGCCTGTTCACCGCAGACCTCGCTTACCACCCATACCATTAAGACATCCGCAAGCCACATCAACGACATCCCCTAAGGCCCGTAAAGCGGCTTTCAGATATCCAATTGGTGCAATTTCCGACAAACTTCGCCGCGATGGGTGAGAGGTGCTTGACGTCACCGCCGCCGGCCCTAGAATCGCGTAGCGAAGGTTGCTTGCGATGTGGCTCGGAACGAAGCGTGTGGCGTCGTTCATTGATCTTCTATTTTTCGGCGCCGCGCTAGGAAGCGATGAGTCAACCGCGACAGGGTGCGACTGGTTCAACCTGCGACGGGAGCGTCGCTGTGCCGTGCGACACGAAGGTCGCCACCGCGCTGGTCCGCCAATCATCGACGGGCTGTGTGGCGTTTGCGCCGGCGAAGCTCAATCTTTCACTACGTGTCCTGCGCAAGCGCGTTGACGGCTTTCACGATATCGATTCCATAGTCGCTCCGCTTCTCTTCGGCGATATGGTCGTGGTGCGTCCCCGGGAGCGGGAAGGCGTAGAATTGGTTTTGGTTGACGCGTTTGTGCGAGCGCCGCGACGTGCGGGTGATGACGCCGACGGGCGCAGCGTTCCGGCCGGTCCTGAAAACCTGGTTTGCCGTGCGATGGCGGAGCTTTTGCGAGAAATCGAGCGGCCACTGCAAGCGACGGTCACGCTGGTCAAGCGCGTCCCGCCCCAGTCCGGCTTGGGGGGCGGTTCGGGAGACGCGGCGGCGACGCTGCACGCGGCCAACAGGGCGTTTGACTTAGGAGTGAGCTTTGCCCGGCTGAGGGAAGTGGCCGCCCGACTGGGCAGCGACATTCCGGCGCTGCTTTATCCGGGTCCGACGCGCTGTCGCGGGCGTGGCGAAGTCGTGACGCCGCTTTGCGGGTTGCCGTCGCTGCACGTGGTCATTGCGCGGCCGCACGCCGGCGCTGCCACGCCGGAGGTGTATCGCCGCTGCCAGCCCAGCGGCCGGCCGCTGGAGGTGGAACTGCTGGCGTCCTGGCGGGCGGGAAATATCGCCTCGCTTCGTCAATGGATGCACAACGATTTGACACAACCGGCCATCGCCGCCTGTCCCGCGATAGCGGAGTCGCTGGCGACGGCCGACAAGATAGGTTTGAAGGGCGCCGCGATGACCGGCAGCGGGTCGGCCATTTTCGGGCTGGTCGCGTCCGCCGCCGAGGCGCGCCGCGCCGCGGCCCGGCTAAGAGCGAGGGGATTTCCCTTCGCGATCGCGACCCGAACACGACCGGCGCTAAAGCGCTAAGACGCCGCGGCGCCTTCGGGGAAGGCCGCATGACGCGCATGTCAAGCAGCGCAAAGTTGCAAATGACCGGGTGTCTAGGGGCATGAAAAAATCAATGAGGCCAATGGCAGGAGAATGGCCGTGAACATCACTGAGGTGCGGATCAAGCTGATGGAGGATTCGGGCGACCGCCTGCGGGCCTTCTGTTCCATCACCTTTGACGACTGTTTCGTGGTGCGGGATCTGAAGATCATCGAGGGCTCGGCGGGGCCCTTTGTCGCCATGCCCAGCCGCAAGCTGACGGCCCATTGCCTACGGTGCAACGCCAAGAACCACTTGCGGGCGAACTATTGCAACGACTGCGGCGCGGCGTTGGTGGTGGCGGCGGAGGAAGACACCGAAGGCCGGGCCAAACTGTACGCCGATATCGCCCATCCGATCAATTCCGCGTGCCGCGAGCAAATTCAGAACCGTGTGATCGACGAGTACGAACTCGAGATCGAGCGGTCGCTGGAGCCGGGTTACCGATCCCGATACGACGACTTCTTTCCCGACGACGGCGACGACGACTACCGGGACGGGCAGTCCGGCGAACGCGCGCCGGAGGGGGAACAGAAACCGGCGACGTACACCACGGAGGGCGGGGCGGTCCGCAAGATCGATGCGCCGCAGCGGCAGGCGCCTTCGCCCCACACGGCGCCGACCGGCGCCGAGTCCGACAAGTCCCGCCCCAAACCCAGCGGCGGGTTCGGGGCGGGGATATTTGATCAGTAGGTCATCCCCACCATCGCTCGCATGTTAAACGGCGCGCCGGGAAACAGCCGGTGCTCGTCTTGTGAACTGACGATGTAGTGCAGGTCGCCCACGTTCTCAAAGTAGAGATCCGCCCGCAGTCGGCCCCGGCGGACGAACAGCCCGGCGTCGAATCGCGTGTAGCCCGGCAGGTAGGCATCGCCCCCCGCATTGGCCGACCGCTCGCCGACATGGGCCACGCCGAATCCCACGCCGAGGGTTTGCTCGCATGTGTCGATCAAGTCGTACCGCCCCCAAAACGCCGCCTGGTTGTGCGGCACGTTGCGGACCGGCGCCCCGTCCAATGTCGTCACCGGGTCGCTCGTGTCGGTATCGACATAGGCGTAGTTGGCGATGATGCGGAATTCGTCCGTCACCTCGCCCAGCAGTTCGATCTCGAAGCCTTGCGACCGCTGCCCGGCGACCTGCGTAAGCGTGGGAATGGCGCCGACCGCGACGTTGCTCCGCTCGATGTAGAAGCCGGCCGTGTTCAGGTAGAGGTTTTCGAGCAGCTTCGCTTTAAGCCCCAGTTCGTAGCCGGCGCCGGTCTCCGGTTGGATCGGCAGGTCCAGAAACAGGAATTCGTTGCCACCCGGCGGATTGAACGAACGGGTGTAACTGAAGTAAGCCGTGAGCTGGTCCGGCACGGCCTGGTAGAGGACGGCCCCGCGGGGGCTTACCCGGCTGAAGGTCGGCGAAAGACGGTCGCTGCCTAGCAGGGTGGCGCGGTCGAAGGTCTGGTCGATCTCGTCGAACCGCACACCCGCGAGAAATTGCCAGCGGTCGTTCAGGTCGATCAAGTCCTGGGCATAGTACCCGTACCGCGCCTGGCGGAAGATCGTGCTGCCGAAGAAGAGCGGCAGGATGGCCGGCGGATTGGTGTAGACGGGCGCCGTGGCGTCGAAGAGCGTGAGAAACGCGCTTTGCGAGAAGCTCGATTCCGAGTCGAAGTAGGCGAATTCGAGACCGAACAGCAGTTCATGCCGATGTCCCAGCAGGCAGGCGTCCCCGGCGAGATTCGCGACGAGCGAGCTGGTGCTTTCCTGTGTTTCCAGGTTTTCGCGGTAGCGCTGAAACTGGCCCGGCGGAGGTGGCAGCAGGAGTGGCGCTCCCGCCCGCGTTTGCGAGGTGTCGAGTTCCGCGGCGAGCGTGGAGACGCCCAGGCGGACTTGCCAGCAGTTCAGGAATTCGTGTTCCAGAATGAGCGACGTCCGCAGGTCTTCCGCAAAGAGAAAGTCGTTCGCCGGCTCGCCGACGTACCGCTCCGGCGGCAAGGCCAGAGGGTCGCCGTCGACGATCGGCACGCCATAGTCGCCGAGCGTGCGAGCCTCGGTGTTGTCGCCCAGCCAGGTCAGCAGCGTCCGCTCGCCGAGGGCCCACGTGGCGGCGGCGGCGATCACGTGCCGGTCGTTATAATCGAAGTCGCGGAAGCTGCCGGAGTCTTCAAAGGCGCCGTTGAAGCGAAACAGCCCACGGCCCTCGCCCAGCAAAATCGCGTTGGCGTCGAGTTCATAACGCTCCAGGTCGAACGTGCCGAACTGGAAACGGAAGTCGGCATCATGCTCGTTCAGCGGCCGCTTCGTGATGAAGTTGATCGTGCCCGCCGGGGATGACGAACCGTACAGAATCGACGACGGCCCCTTGAGAACCTCCACCCGCTGAATACTCGCGAAGTCGCGGGGCGTAAAGGTGGGGTCGAGAAAGCCGTCGCGGCGGAAGTCGCGGCTGCGAAGCTCGAATCCCCGCAGGAAAAGCCGATCCCCGAATTGCCCGTCGCCCACCGCGGTCAGGCCCGCGACATTGTGGGCGATCTCGGACACGCTCAGCGACTGCTGATCGGCGATGGCGTCGCTGGTCACCACACCGACGGAGGCCGGCGTCCCGATCAGCGGTGTGTCGATGCCCAGACCGGTCGTGTTCGACCCCGCGACGTAGCCTTGCGTGAGCGGGCTGCGAAAGAGGGAGGCGTCAAGCAATGGCGGCGCGGCCGGCGGTGGAGGCGTTGGCGTCGGCGGACTTTCCGCCGGGGCTTCCACCTCCGTTTCGGGCAGCAAAGGCGGCTCCTGGGCCCAAACGGCATCGGAGGCAGTCGTCGGAGGGGCCTCGACTTCGGTTTCCGGGAGCGCGGATGGTTGCGGAGCGCGGGACGCAGGCGGCGCATTGGGCGTCGGGAGTCCCGGCGGCTGTGGCGGGTCGCCCGGTGGTTGATCTTGCCCGCCGGGCGGTCGTTTTTTACGGTCCGGCGACTCGTCGTCCTGAAACGGGTCGTCCTGGGCGGGGAGAACGTCAAGGAAGATATCGGGAAGGTCGCAAATTTTCATGTTGACCGACCCCGACTTCTGCGGCCGTGCGGGCTCGGGGGCGTCCGCCGGCCCCCCCCCGCTTGCGTCTGCGGCCGAGGCGATGGCCAGGCACGCCAGTGTTGGCGCTGCCGCTACGAGACGGAGGCTCGCAGCGATCCGCAAAAAAGAACCCATTTTCCCCCCCGATAAGTCAGTCCGCCCACCGCCGTCGTCAAACGTCGCGCAGCCGCTACCACCGTCACAGGCGGCAAAGTCAGCCTGATCCTTAGATCATTTCGGCGAGGGAACACGAGAAGTTGAGGAAACCGCCCCGCCAAACCCAAGAATAGGGGCAGGGGCACGGCGAGACGGGCTCACGCCGTCGAACCGAAACGCCCTACGCGGTCAAATCGATGATCCGTTCGACCGTCTCCAGAAGCTGATCCAGGCGGAACGGTTTGTACAAGACGGCGTTGGCCTGCAAGCCCGCCTGGCGAGCCTTGACGATGGAGTGGGCCGGGTCGTAACCGAAGCCCGTCATCAGCACCAGCGGCGCCGGATCGAGATGCTCCTTGAGCTTGATAAGAAAATCGTAGCCGGTCATGTCGGGCAGGCGGATGTCGGCCAGCACCACTGCATACCGCAGTTCCGCCGTGCAGTTCCGGACCATGTAAAGGGCCTCGGCGCCGTCGTGGGCGGTCTCCACCGTGCAGCCGTACCGCTCCAAAAGGGCGTGGGCGGCGCTGCGGACGCTCTCGTCGGCGTCCACCACCAGCACGTGCTGGCCGTGCAGCTTGGGCCGTTCCTCCGCTCCCAGGCCGGCGGGCATCGCCTGCGTGGGCGCCATCTTGCGGCCGACCTTTTGGATCACCTGCTTGATGTCCCGCACGTTGCGGAGAATCCGCTGCACCCGCTCGACCACTTCGGGCTCATGGCCGATGTATTTCTCCATCACGTGGACGGCGTCGTTGAGAATCTCATCGACCGGCATCGCCACCGCCGAGTGAATCGCCTCGACGCTGGCGTGGGTGGAGCTGGCTTGCTGCGCGACGAGCAGCTCGAGCGTGTTGATCGCCACGGCAACATCCCGCGAGAAGATTTCGAGGAACTGCAGGTCGCTTTCGGTGAAGGCCCGCGGCTCGGGGCTTTCGACGTTGAACGTCCCCACCACCTGGTCGTGCATGATCAGCGGCACGGTGAGCGAACTCTTGGCGCCCTTAAAGCCCTCGATGTAGAGCGGGTCTTCCTCCGTATCCTCGCACAGGTAGCTTTTGCCGGTGGCCGCCACGAAACCCGTCACCCCGTTGCCCTGCGGTTGCGCGAAGAGCGGACGGGTGGCGGCGTCGTCTTCGATTCCCACCGACAACAGCGCCACCAGCTCGCCGGTGTTCTGGTCGAGCATGCGGATTTCCATCACGTCGAAGTTGAGCAGGTCCTTCGTGTAATGGAGGATGTTCTCCTTCAGCAGGGTACGCCGCTCATCCACCTCCATGGCGAAGATTTCTTCCGGCGTAAGGTCGGCGAGCTGCGAACCGGCCTTGTGGATCGCCTCGAGCTTCTGCTGCTGCAACATCTCGCGGGTGACATCCCGCACCGTGACGATCAGCCGCTGGGTGGGACCTTCTGTTTCGACGACCGGCGCCGCGTGAACCTGGAAGTACTGGCTGTCGTTGGCCCGAAGCGTGGAGACACTTGGCTTGAGCGACGCCGCGGCCGTGTGGAAGGGGCAATAATCCGGTCCCAGGATTTCCGGACTGGACAGGGCGGCGTAGAAATTCTTGCCAACAATGTCATCTCGCCCGCACCAGGTCCGCATTCGGGCGTTGGTCCAGCGGATGATGTTGTTGCGGTCGAGAACGACGACGCCGTCGGGCATGCCCTCGAGTATCCGCTGGTTTTCCAGAAGCCGCTCCAGCGCGCACGACTGTTCGATCTGGTCGCCCTGGAAGTAGACGCCGGCGACGTCCTGGCGGAGGACCGCGGCCAGGGCGTCGGTCACTTCGCGGGCGAACACGATGTCAAAGGACTCGCCCAGCAACTCGGCCAAAGCCGGATCAAAATCGCCTTCGTCGCCGACAACGAAGATCTTCTGTTTACTCGCCAATTCCACGCCTTTCATATGCTCATCCTCTGCGTGGATTATACGGCGGGAGGCGCAAAGCGTAAAACGCGGCGATCCTCCCGCCGGGGCGCCGACCGCGGTGAACGCGCCCAACCCCGTCATCTTTCATCGGCCGGCCGCCGCGTTAGGGTTTGAGCGACACAAACACTCTGCCCAATTTACACGACAAAACCCGCTCGTTGGCCGTTAATTTCGATAATTCCGGCACGAGGCGGGAATGTTTCCCTAAACCGGGGGCTAACGGCCTGGGGTTCCGCGGGAAGTTCCATCGGCGCCACCTGGCCAAACGCCGCGGCGGGGCGGCCGTTGGAGAACAGACTCACGTAAATCTCTCTGGCGTCATTTCGGCGGCGCCGCTACAGTTTGCAAACTTTACAAGCGTGGCGTGAAGGAAATGGCCAGGCGCGAGGCCTGCCCGCGTCCCAGGCCCACCAGCGACTCGTCCGCGGCATGTCCTCCTGGGCAAGACAGGGCGGGTTTATCGGGGCCAGCGGACGCGATCACGGCGCCCTGCGTAAGGCACACGTGAGTTGGCCGATGAGGTTGCCGCGGCCGGTCGTCCGCGGCGCCGCGTTTGCAACGCAACTCGTCAAGGCGTCGGCGTCAAGCCGACGCAAATCATGTCGTTAAGCCGTCGGCGGCACGCCGACGCTGATCACGGCCGGCCGTAAGGATGCGACCGGCTAACCACTACCCTTCTTTCGTGTACGTGGAGTAACGAGCATGGACGCTCGCCCAGTCGTTTCGGCGCCGTCGCGCCGTTTGGCCTTCCCGTCAACTTCCTGGCTGCTGCTTGGCGGTCTTTTGTTCCTGGCGGCGGCCGACCAGGTCCACGCCGCCGGCCACCGCACCAAGAACTTCGTCGCCATCGCCCCTACGCCCCAGTTGGCCAAGGAGGTGGCGGAAACGGCGGAATACTTCCGCAAGCTGCACGCCGACGAATGGTTGGGCCGGGAACTGCCCGATTGGGCGAGCCCCTGTCCGATCCAGGTCCGCGTCAGTCCGCACCTGGGCGCCGGGGGGGCGACCAGCTTCATGTTCGAGGGCCGCACCCCCTACGGCTGGCGGATGAACATCCAGGGCTCGCGGGAGCGGCTGCTCGACTCGGTCGTGCCGCACGAAGTGCTCCATACCGTGTTCGCCACGCATTTCGGCCAGCCGTTGCCACGATGGGCGGACGAAGGCGCCGCCACCAACCTCGAGCACGTCAGCGAAACAAGCAAGTACCAGCGGGGGCTCATCGAGTTCCTCCGCAACGAGCGCGGCATCCCCTTTAGCGACATGTACGTGATGACCGAATACCCCGGCGACATCCTGCCGCTGTACTCGCAGGCCCATTCGCTGGTGAAATTCCTGCTCATGCAGGGCGGCAAGCAGAAGTACGTCCGCTACGTCGAAGACGGGCTCGCCACCGGCGACTGGACCCGCGTCACCCGCGAACACTACGGTTTCGAGACTATCAAAACATTGCAGAACCAGTGGGTGACCTGGGTGGCCCAGGGCAGCCCGAACATGCCGGGAGACCTGGTGGCCCCGACTGGCCCGAGCGTGGCCTCCGCCGCCCGCCCGAACGCGGCGCCGCCGCCCACCCCGCGAAACAACGTGTTGGCCCGCGCCGACACGCAGCCGAGCGTCTCGCGCGACACGCCGGGCAACGGAAGCTGGTACGCCCGAGGACGCGTGCGGGTAGCCGACACCGCCAAGCAAGTGGCGTCTCGTGAGGGGCCCACCGAATCCCCCGGCGCCCCGGCGACCCGCCAGGCGCCCTCAACCGGACCGCGCGTAACCGTGCTCCAGTGGACTGGCGGGGAAACGGTGCGGCGGTAGGGGGAGTGGAGAATACGAAGTACGGAGCGCTTAGGCCACAGGGGGTCGGGAGTCTTTTTCGGTCAACGTCTTCTCAATGGGTTCGCCGGCTGGACCGAAAAAGACTCCCGACCCCTTTCCTCCCCGAATCGTGCAATGCCATTTAGGCGCCGTCCATGCGCGGTGTGGTGTTGCGGAGCAGCAAATCGATTAGCGGCAGGTCGCCGTTTTCACGGGCGATATCCAACGGTGTGACCAGTGACGGGCCGGGTTCATCGGCGTTGGTTCTCGCGCAGGCGCCACGTTGTGGATCCGCCCCGTGGCGCAACAAAAGCTCCGCCAGATCATACCGACCCTGCCGGACGGCGACGTGCAGCGGGGTCTCGGGATAAGGCGCCGGGGCTGCCGCTGGTGGTTTTTCGTCCTCGTCCGCCGTCCGCAAAGCGGTCGCGTCCCCGTTCGGATCGGCCCCGTAATCGAGCAGCAGGGCCGCCAATTCCAAGCCGCCGGCGGCGACGGCCGACGTCAAGGGCCGCCGCTCGGCCTCGCGGGCGCCGCCGTCGGGGTCCGCGCCGGCGAAGAGCAGCAGCCGCGCCGCGTCGGTCGCGCCTTCCCGCGCGGCGGCGTCCAGAGCCGCCGCCCCTTCCCGTTCGATGATTCCCGGCCGCTCACCCAGTAGCAAATCGACGGCCGCCAGATCGTTCCTCTCGGCCGCTGCGATCAGCGCGGGGCGTTCGTCCGGCGGCGAGCCTGAACCCGGCGGGGCGTCGGACCTGGCCGTGGAAGTGGCGCCCTCTTCCGCCGCCGGCGGCCCGCGGGAATCCTCGACCAGCCCCGTTCCCAGCCAGACGGTCAAAGCGAGCGTCAATCCTGCGGCCAGGACTCGCGCGGCCGCCGCCGCCCGGCCCCTACCTCCGGCCAGACGCCAGTGTGTCCAGGCCACCATCGCCATCGCCAGACATAGCAGCGTTATCAGCGCCGCGAACCCTGGAGAAGTGAAGGCCACCGCCACCGACGCCGCCACCAGCAGGACCGTCGCAAACAGGGCGTTTTCCACGGTCGGCCGCAGGCTGTCGTGCCGGCCGCTCGTTTGCCCCATATCCCGTCGCCCAGCCATGCCGACTCCATCCCGTAAGGAATCCGTGTTTCTGTCCCGCGGACAACTTCATTCTTGCGCAGCGACCACGTCGAGCACAACCACGGGGGCAAATCCGGCGGGCTTTTGCCCCGGCAGTTTGAGCGACACCCCCGTGCCCGTTACGGCGACATCGACCGCCGTCTTGTCCGCCAGCAGGAAGGCCGCCGCAGGATTTCCTGCGACGCTGCCCATTTCCAGCTTGTTGTCCTCCGGCCAATCGAAGATGTGCAGATACAGCCGCGTCTTTCCGTCCATCTTCTTCTGCGTGCAGCGGCCCCACGGCGTCGCTTTGAAGGGACTGGCCTGCGTTCCGTAGATCGACTCGCTGTTGACATCCATCCAGTCGCCGATGGCGGCTAATCGCTCGAGCGACGGCTGGGGAATCTCGCCTTCCGCCGTCGGGCCGACGTTGAGCAGGTAATTGCCCCCCTTGCTGGCGGTGTCGATCACGTTCTTGATCAGCGTCTCGGCCGACTTCCAGTTGTGGTCGTCTTTCCTGTAGCCCCAGGTGTTGTTCATCGTCATGCACGATTCCCAATCGACGCCCGGCAGGCCGGTCCCCGGTATTCGCTGCTCGGGCGTGCCGAAGTCGCCGGAGTATTCCTGGTCGCCCTTGCTCAGTCCCTCCATGCCCTTGCGGCCCTTGCCGACGCGGTTGTTGACGATCAGGCTCGGCTTCTTCTCGCGGAGAAAGCGGTAGAGGTCGCGGCCGTCTTCCTCGGTCCACCAGCCGGGCCACTCGCCGTCGAACCAGAGGACCTCCGGATCGCAAGAATCGAGCAGATCCGTAAGCTGCGCCTTCATGTAATCGACGTATTCCCGCTTGCGTCCCTCGACAATCCTGGTCGGGTTGTACCGATTCTGGTTGGCCTTGGCCTGGGCCGGGTGATGCCAATCCATGATGCTGTAGTACGTGCAGAACCGGATGCCCTGGGCCCGGCAGGCCTCGGCCAGCGGCGTCAGCAGGTCCTTGCCGTAGGGGGTCGCGTCCACCACGTCGTATTCGGTGGTGTCGGTGTCGAAGAGGCAGAAGCCGTCGTGGTGCTTCGACGTGATCACCACGTACTTCATCCCGGCGTCCCTCATCGCCGCCGCCCAGGCCTTGGGATCGTACTTGGTCGGGTTGAACTGCCTGGCGAGTTTCTCGTATTCCTCGCGGGGGATGTTCGCGCGGTCCTGGATCCACTCGCCGATCCCGCCAATCTTCTTGCCTTCCCACTCACCCGCCGGCACGGCGTACAGCCCCCAGTGGATGAACATGCCGAAGCGGGCGTCGCGCCACCACTGCATCCGAGCGTCGCGAGCGGCCTTCGACTCCTTGATAGCGGCCGGCGTGTCCGCGCCGTGGCATCGACCGACGAGCGCTCCGCAAGCCAATACCACCGCCAGCGGGATCACCGCCAGCGACCGACCGGCAAGAAAACGGCGAACGCGGAAACGGTTGTCGGAATCTGATCGAAGTTGTCGTGTCATCGCCTGTCTCCAGAGTTGCGTAGGACGAATGCGGCCATTGCATCAGCGCAGCAGTATAACACGTTTTCCGTCGCCGCAAGTGGGAGGCGCCGCCTTCCCCGGTCGCGGGCCAGCGTCTGGGAAGTGGTGGAAGTCATGGAATCGGCGCAAAGCTGATTTCGGGCACGACGTAGGTGGCGCAGGGGCTGCCCCATTCGTCGGCGTTTGCGCTATACTGCGTGTTTCGCACGGCTTTGCCGAGGAACCCGAAAGAACACGCCCGCGATGCAATCCGATATCCTTTCCGACCTCACGTGGCGGGGCCTTGTCTATCAATCGACCGACCCGCTGCGACTGCAGGAGCTGCTTGCGAGCAAGGCGACCACCCTCTACGCCGGTTTCGACCCGACCGCCGACTCGTTGCACGTGGGGCACATGATGGCCCTGATGATCTTACGGCGGTTTCAGCGCGCCGGGCATCGTCCCATCGCGGTGGTCGGCGGGGCGACCGGGATGATCGGCGATCCCTCCGGTAAAAGCGCCGAGCGGAATCTCTTGAGCGTCGAAACATTGCGGGAAAACGTCGCCGCCATCGAAACGCAGATGCGGCGGTTCCTCGACTTCGACCGGTCCAACATGCCCGCCCTGCTGGTCAACAACTTCGACTGGATGCGGCGGTTCAGTTACCTCGATTTTCTGCGGGACATCGGCAAGAGCTTTCCCGTTGGCGCCATGCTCGCCAAGGACTCGGTGAAGAGCCGGCTGGAACGGGAAGAGAGCGGGCTTTCCTACACCGAGTTCAGCTACATGCTGTTGCAGGCGTACGACTTTGTGCATCTGTGCCAGCAATACGACTGCGAGTTGCAGGTGGGGGGCAGCGATCAGTGGGGTAACATCACCGCCGGCATCGACCTGGGCAGGCGGATGCTCTCCCGCCAACTCTATGGCATGACCACGCCGCTTTTGACCAAGAGCGACGGCGGCAAGATGGGCAAGACCGAGTCGGGCGCCGTGTGGCTCTCTCCCGAACGGACCAGCCCATACGCCTTTTACCAGTACTGGATCAACGTGGCCGACGCGGACGCGGGGACGTGCCTGCGGTTTTTGACGGAACTGCCGCACGAGGAAATCGAGCGACTCGACAGGTCCCGTGAGGACGAGCCCCACCGGCGGGAGAGCCAGAAAGCGCTGGCCGTGGAATTGACGCGGCTCGTGCACGGCGACGCCGGCCTGGCCAAAGCGCAAAAGGCGACGGAGGTTTTTTTCGGGGCGGCGATCGACGACTTGACCGACGCGGAACTCGGCGAAATCTTTGTCGACGTGCCCAGCGCGCAAGCGACCCGCGGCGAACTCGCCGCGGGTCTGGGGTTGATCGACGCCATGGTCCGCGTGGGCCTGGCCAAGAGTAACGGCGAAGCCCGCCGCACGATCGGCCAGGGAGGCGCGTACGTGAACAACCGCCGCCGCGGCGAGGACGACGCGACGCTGACCACCGCCGACCTGGCGAGCGAAACGACCATCGTCTTACGCAGCGGCAAACGCAAGTACGCGCTGCTCCGGCTCGTTTAACCTCAAGCCGCAGGCGCCGAGGTTCTCGGGCTGCGGCCTTACGCAAACGGGTTGTACTGGCCGGGCGTGGGATACGGGTACCGGCCGTTGGCGTCCTGCCTGGCCGAGGCGGGGACCTCGCTTTGCAGCGTCAGTTCGTCGATATTCGGCGCGTAGGAACGTCCCTTGGCCAGCAGTTCATCCCATTTGATGACCTTGCCGGAATAGCACGCCTCGCGGCCGAGGATGGCGGTAAAGGTGCTCTTGGCGCCGTATTCGCCCTCGTTGTAGATCTCGCCGCGCATCAGGGCTTCGATCAGGTCGTGCTGCTCTTGCTGGTGGCCGCCGCCACCGCCACCGCTTCGCCAGTTGTTGCCGTCGGCGAAGGAAATGCCGCCGGAAGGATCGCTGGTTCCTTTCGTTCCGTGGACGAACTCGCTCACGTTGGTCCAGGCCCCGCGGAGGTGCCGGCCCTGGCTGTACATCTTCGTGCCGTCGGGGAAGGTGTACTCGCAGAAGGTGTGGTCGAAGATATGGCTCTTCGTGCGGTCGCCGTCCATGCGGTGCTCGCCCCCTCCCATGCCGTTGCACTCGACCGGGTAGGCGTCCTTCACCCAGCAGCCGACGTCCAGGTTGTGGATGTGCTGCTCGCAAATCTGGTCGCCGCACAGCCAGACGAAGTGGTACCAGTTGTTGCACTGGAACTCCATTTCCGTCTCGTTGGGGTTCTTACCGCGGTACCAGATGCCGCCGCCGTTCCAATAAACGCGGGCGAGAATGATTTCGCCGATCGCGCCGTCGTGGATCTTGGCGACGGTTTCCTTGTAGCGGCCCTCGTGGCGGCGTTGCAGGCCTACGCCCACCATCAGGTTTTTCTTTTTCGATTCCTCGACGGCGGCGAGCACCCGGCGGATACCCGGCGCGTCGGTGGCCACCGGCTTCTCCATGAAGACGTGTTTGCCCTGCTGCACGGCGTACTCGAATTGCGGCGGGCGAAAGCCGGGCGGCGTGGCGATGACCACCAGATCGACGCCGGCGTCGATCGCCTTCTTGTAGGCGTCCAAGCCGTGGAAGGCGGTCTCGGCGGTGGCGGACACCTTGTCGCCGAACTTGCCTTTGAAGCGGCTGACCAGTCCCTCGGCTTTGCTTTGGAACGCGTCGGCCACCGCCACCAGTTTGACGTTGCCCTTGGTGGCAAAGATGTTGGACACGGCCCCGCTGCCGCGGCCGCCGCAGCCAACCAGACAGAACTTGATTTCATCGCTGCCGGCCGCATGGGCGGTTCGGGCAAACGAACCGGCCAGACCGACGCCAGCGCCGACCGCGGCCCCGGCCTTCAGGACGTCACGACGGGTGGCGTTGCGGTGGTTGGTTTTCTGCTTCTTCATCAGTGTTCTCCATCAAGGGGGCGTTATGGGGGGAAGGTTGGGACGCGGGCGCCGCTGACTGGGGCCGCGACGCGGGGAAGGGACGGCGGCGCCTCTGCAAGACCGCGACCGTTCATGCCCGCAATCCGCCGCACGAATGGCCCGCCGCAACCACCGACAGTCTTAGTTGAACAAAAAACGGCGCGGTTTGCAACCGTCAGCGGTTGTCAAAAGGCGGACGGGATTGGGGCTAAGGCGCATTCTGCCTTGCGGCGCCTCTGGCAAACGTAACCCGGTAAACGCCTCCCGGCGCCGTCTTGATCCGCGCTACCGTGTTCTCGTCGCGGGTTTGTGGTGGCTCCGGCGCCTCCTTTGCTTGGATTTGGCGGATCACCATCCCCTCCGGGGCCCGAATATCGAACGCCGCCTCTCGCGAAGCCGCCAGGGAGGCGACGACTTCCTCTTGCGCCGCGACCGCCGGTTTGCCGAGATTCCATGTGATATCCACCGTGAGGCCGCCGCGGGTCTTCAGGCCGGAAACGCTGCCGGAGGTCCACGCGGAGGGCAACGCCGGCAGCACCGAGATATCGTAAGCCTTTCCGGGTTCGTTCTGATCCGATCCCTCCAGGGGCAAATGGCTCTGCAAGAACATTTCCGCGATCCCGCTGGCGCCACCGAAGTTGCCGTCGATCTGGAACGGCGGATGGGTGTCGAACATGTTCGGGTCGGTGCTGGTGGCGATCAGGCTTTGCAGCATCTTGCCGGCCCGGTCGCCGTCGCGGAACCGAGTCCAGAAGTTGATCTTCCAGGCTTTGCTCCACCCCGTGCCGCCGTCGCCGCGAAATTCGAGCGACTTCTGAGCCGCCTGGAATAACTCAGGCGTCCGCGGGTTGATTTCCCGGCCCGGATGCACGCCCCACAGGTGCGAGATGTGCCGATGGTGGTTGTTCGGATCGTCTTTATCCTCAAGCCATTCCTGCAACTGCCCGTGTTGGCCGACCATGTTGGGGGCGATGCGGGCGGCGGCCTCGCGCAGTTGCTTCGCAAGTTCCGTGTCGGTTTCCAATACATCCGCGGCGGCGGCGGTATTGTGAAAAAGGGCCCGGATGATTTGATGGTCCATCGTCGGTCCCATCACCAGGCCCCCCTGCTCCGGCGAATTGCTCGGCCCGCTGATCAGCCAGCCGCGGTTGCTCCGCGGGTCCTCGACCAGGTAGTCGAGAAAAAAAAGCGACGCCTTCTTCATGATCGGGTAGCCACGGTTTAGGAGAAAACCCTTGTCGCCGGTGAACTCGTATCGCCACCAAAGATGCTGGCACAGCCACGCTCCGCCGGTGGGCCAGATGCCGTGGTTCGAGGCATTGATCGGCGCGGCCCCCCGCCACAGGTCGAAGTTGTGATGCAACACCCAACCGCGGGCGCCGTAATGGGTTTTGGCGACGCGGGCGCCAGACACGGCCAATTCCTCCAAAGCGCCGAAGAGCGGCTCATGGCACTCCGAGAGATTGCACATCTCCGCCGGCCAGTAGTTCATCTGAGTGTTGATGTTGCAGGTGTACTTGCTCTCCCACGGCGGGCGGATATTGTCGTTCCAAAGCCCCTGCAAGTTGGCCGGTTGGCAACCCGGGCGAGAACATGCGATCAGAAGATACCGGGCAAACTGGAAATACGTGGCTGCAAGGTCCGGATCACCCGCTAACGTGAACTCCTTGATCCGGCGGTCGGTGGGGATGTCGCTGCGGTCTTCTGCTTCGGACGCCGCGAGCGAAATCGTCATGCGATGGAACAGCTCCTGATAATCCTTGAGGTGGTCCAGCTTTAGCTGTGCGTACGATTTCTTCGCTGCCTTTTCCACGGTTTGCAGCGCGGCTTTTGCGGGATCGCCCGAGACATCTTCGAAGCCGCGGTAGCTGGTCGCGGCCGCAAGCAGGATGACGGCGCTGTCGGCGCCCGAGACAAAAAGTTCGCCGGATTTCGGGTCGGCACCCGATCGACTCGTCTTCCCCTCGGCCGCAAGATGCGCCACCGCGAAGTACGTCAGCGGTGTTTCGATTTCCCGGTCGTACCGAGGAAACGCCGTCGGCAGCTTCCCGCTCAGCGTCAGCGCCGGGACGCCGGCGATTTCCTTGGACTCGACCTCGTGTCCGGGCTGGGGCGAGGCAATCGCGACGCGAAACGCCACGGCGCCCGGCTTGCTCGCGGAAATCCGCACCGCGATCACGTTGTCGGGGTGGCTGGCGATTGCCTCACGGCGGAAAGTGACGCCGTCCACGTTGTAAGTCACGCGGGCGGTCGCCGTGTCGAGGTCCAATTCGCGGCGATAATCATCCGCCTTTTCGTGATCGGGGCGGATGAGAAGATCCCCCAATGGCTGATACGGCGCCTGCCGCAGCGGCACGCTCATGAATGCTCTCCCCGCCAACTGCTCCGCCTCCCGCTGTTTACCCTCGAAGAGCAACTTGCGGATCTCAGGCAGATGCTTGACCGCGCCTTCGTGGGAATAGTCATGCGGCTCGCCAATCCACAGCGTATCCTCGTTGAGCTGCAGCCGCTCTTGGGCGATGCCGCCAAACACCATGGCGCCCAGGCGGCCATTGCCGATCGGGGCCGCTTCGGTCCACGACCTGGCGGGTTGGTCGTACCAGAGAAGGTGTTTGCAGGCAGTCGAAACGGGCGCTTCGGCGTGGGCCGCCGCGACGATGACCGCCGGGGCAAAACAGAATCCGACGGAACGAAAAACCTTCAACAGCGTGGGGTTGGGAAGCGACATGGCGGCGTCCTGGCGGCAAGCGGAAATGGCTGGATTGCTTAGCCGGACCATTGTAAGTGCCGTTCGCGCCCCCACCTACCTGACCGACCTTCCGTCGGCGCCCACAGACACGGAATAGAAGCAGCGGGAGGGTCGGGAGCCTGTTTCGATCCGACCGGCGACTCCCTGGAACACACGTTGACCGAAAAAGACCCCCGACCCCCTGATTGCCCCGCCGCGGCGGCGGGGGTAATCTTAGCGAGCTTATCCGTCAACGACGGGCGGCGGCGGGGTTGTGCCTCGGCGCCTCCGCGTCCCTCGGCGTTGCTGACAGGTCAAGAACCGCTTCGCTAACCGGAGATATCTCATGTTCACCGTCACGAAAGACCTGCTCCTTCCCGCTACCATCACCGGCTCCTGGCCTCGCCCGCGGTGGTTCGACGTGAGCATGTGGGGCCGGCCGCTCGATACGTGCATGTTGGAGGTCCACTGGCGGGAGAAGTTTCAGGACGCCCTCTCTCTGGTCATCAGCGAGCAGGAGCGCGCCGGGCTCGACATTATCTCGCACGGCGATTTCCATTGCGATGAAGACATGGCGGGACGGTCGTGGCACCACTATCCGCTTCAGCGATGGGCCGGCCTGGCCGGCGACTTGCTGCAAAGCGAGGCGACCCGCAGCGAATGGCTCAAATACCCACCCGGCACGCTGCTCAACGAAATCTACACCGCCTGGCGGTGGCCGCGGGTGACTGGCAAGATCGAGCACCGTTCGCTCGACTACCCGAAGATCTGGCGGATGTGCCAGCAGCGGGCGACCAGGCCGGTCCGCTTCGGCACGTGCGCCTCGCAGGTGATGAGCCTGTTCCTCGACATCCACACCGATCACTACAAGGACAAGCGGCAGGTGGTATGGGACATGGCCGAGGCGATGAACAAGGAACTCTTGGCCCTAAAAGAAGCGGGTTGCCAGTGCATCCAAATCGAGGAGCCGTGTTTCCACTTCATGGCGAACACCTTCGGCAAGGACCACGAAGAGGTGAAGTTCCTCGTCCAGGCGTTCAACCGCGAGGTGGAGGGCCTGGACGATATCGAAATCTGGAAGCACACCTGCTGGGGCAACCCCAACATGCAGCGGGTGATGGAAGACACCAGCTACCAGGCGTCGCTCGAGATCTATCTGCACGAAGCCAAAGGGGACGTGTGGACGCTCGAGATGACCGACCGCAACTTCAGGGACATCGAACTGTTTGGGCCGTTCAAGAACGACCTGCCCAAGAAGATCGCCATCGGCGCCGTCAGCCACCGCACGTTGCAGGCGGACCGCCCGGGCGACGTCGCGGAGCGGATACGCACGGCGCTCAAATACATCCCCGCGGAGAAGCTGATCGTCAGCACCGACTGCGGCTTCGGCCGGCAAGGCTGCAACCGGGAGATCGCGTTTTACAAGGCGACTTCTATCGCGCAAGGCTGCAACATCGTGCGGGCGGAACTCGGGGCGCCGACCACGTACGTCCCGGCGGCGAATCCGGCATTGCAAACCGATATTGTGCCGAAGGAAGAAGCGTAAGCAGATTTCAAATGGCGGATTGCAGATTGCGGATTGCGGATGGGGAACGATCAACGGGGCTTGGCGCCAATGCCTGACGATATTGACCGTGGTATAATCGTGAAATGAGCCTGAGCGAGCCAAACCGCACCATCGTTATCCGGGTGAAGCCCCTGGTGGAAGAGGGCGTTGACGACGACCTTGCCAATACCACCGCCGCCGAGCGGTTTGATATGATGTGGCAGCTTGCCGAACACGGCGATTGAAAGAATTCCCAGGACAGGGTTGGCGTCGGCCGTCATCCTGAAGCTACGTCGCTAATGTCCGGCGGCGGTGACGATCAGGTTGTCCCGGTGCACCACTTCGTCGTAGGGATGGTAGCCCAGCAACTCACGAATCTGCTCGGTCTTGCGGCCCATGATTTTGAGGACGTCGGCGGCGCCGTAGTTGGTCAGCCCGCGGGCGATCTCGCGTCCGGAGGCGTTGGCGAGCGAAACGACGTCTCCTTTTTGAAACGCGCCGGTCACGCCCGCTATGCCGATGGGTAGCAGGCTGCGGCCGTGGGCGGCGATCGCCGCGCAGGCGCCGGCGTCGAGGGTGATCGTTCCGGCGGGTCGGGCGGAATAACCGATCCACCGCTTCCAGGGGCTCATCGATTTGCCCTCGGCCAGAAAAAGCGTGCCGACCGTCTCGCCCCGCAGAATCGCCGAAATCACGCCGCTGCGTTTGCCCGAGGCGATGACCACGTTTTCGCCGGCCGCAGTGACCATCCGGGCCGCCGCAAGTTTGCTGGCCATGCCACCTTTCGACATGCCGTGCGAGGACGGGCGGGCCCGGGCGAGGTCGAGCACCGCGTCGTCGATGCGGGCGACCGTGGCGACGACGGCGGCCGCCGGGTCGCTCGGGTCGCGGTCGAAGAGCCCCTCGACGTCCGAGAGGATGATCATCAGCGGGGCCCGCAGGAGATTGGTCACCATCGCCGCCAGGCGATCGTTATCGCCGAAGGTGGTGGCCAGTTCATCGACAGCGATGGTGTCGTTCTCGTTGATGATCGGCACGACACCCGCGTCGAGCAGGGCCAACAGCGTATTGCGGACGTTGAGGTACCGCTGGCGGTTGTCGAGGTCGTCGGCGGTGAGCAGCACCTGGGCGGCGTGCAGACCGTGGTCGCGGAAGGTGCGTTCGTAGGTTTCGATCAGGTGCGTTTGTCCGACCGCCGCCACCGCCTGCAGTTTTGCCAGGTCACGCGGCCGGCCTGGCAATCCCAAGCGAGACACGCCGGCCCCGACGGCCCCGCTGCTGACCAGCAAGGCCCGCCGGCCCGACTCCACGACCCCCGCCACTTCCCCGGCCAATCGCGCGATCCGCTCGCCGTCCAGCGAGCCATCGTCGCGCGTCAACACCCGCGTGCCCACCTTGATAAGCACGGTACGGGCGGTGGCGGCGATTTCCTGGCGGGCAAGGTCGAGCATCGTGGAAAACCGGAAGTCCGAATATCGAAATCCAAAACAAATCCGAATGACCGAATGTTCCAAAAATCAGGCATTCACGAAAACGTCGTACCCAAAGGTTTTGAACATTCTAATTTAGAACATTTGACATTGTTTCGAATTTCGGATTTCGGATTTCCGCCGCAGGCGGCTTACCCCTTCGCGCGGTCCAGGGCATCCTGCAGCCGCGCCTTGGGTTGGACGCCGACCAGGGGGGAGCCGACGAGGTCGCCATCTTTGAAGACCATCAGCGTGGGGATGCTCGATACGCCGTACTTCTGGGGTATGGAGGGGTTGTCGTCGATGTTCATCTTGCCAAATTTCACCTCCCCCTCGTTTTCGGCCGCCAGCTCTTCGACCATCGGGGCGATCTGCCGGCACGGCCCGCACCACGGCGCCCAAAAGTCGACCAGCACCGGCTGGCCGCTCTGCAACACTTCAGCGTCGAAATTACCGTCATTCAGTTCGGCTACGTTACCCATTGGAAACTCCTTCCATTGCTCATGTTTGGTCGCGGGGTCGTGTTCGTGACTGCGTTGGCCTCGAATTATCGAGCGACCGCCGCAAGTTGTCAATCGAACACCCTTCCTTGATGCCGCCCGCGGAATGTGGGATACAATAACGGCTGCGTGACGACCTCGCGGCACGAAAATCGCACGCAGCCGTCGCCGTCCCGCTTTCAAGTTCCCGCTCTCGCATTTTGATTGACTTTCCCAAAATCAGGAGGCCGCCATGCTTCGGTTCGTTTCATTTTCTGTGGCGTTGGTTGTGTCCGCGTTCGGCGTCGCCGTAGCGACGGCCCAGGACCCAGGCGGTCCCCGTGGCAGCCATCCGCTGCTACGGTTGTTCGATTCCGACAAAAACGGCAAGCTATCGGAAAAAGAACTCGCCGACGCCGGCCAGCGGCTGGCAGAATTTGACAAGAACCGAGACGGCCAACTCAACAGCGAGGAAATCATGGCGACGATGCCACCGCCGGGCCCATTGAGCGGCCCCGGCCGCGAAACGCCCCGCGACGCCCGGCAAATCGGCGAAAGCGTGGCAATGAGCGACCTCGATAAGGAGCCATTGGCGAAAGACGACGCCGAGCAGCGCGTCCTGGACGCGCTGGCCAAAATGCGCCAGGGCCCGCGGTTCGCCAATGTTTCGAACGACGACGGCCGCCTGCTGCGAATGTTGGCCGAGTCGGTCGACGCCAAGCGGATCATTGAAATCGGAACCTCGACGGGTGAATCGGCCACGTGGCTGGCCCTGGGCGTCGCCAAAACCGGCGGCCATGTCTATACCCACGAGATCGACGACGCCCGAGCCGACATCGCCGCCAAGAATTTTCAATTGGCGGGCGTCGACAAGCAAATCACCATCGTCCGCGGCGACGCCCACCAGACCGTGCTGCGTTACAAGGACGCCAATGATGAACTCTACGTGCCGGTGAAGGACGGCCAGTACGTGGACATCCTGTTCTTCGACGCCGACAAGGAAGGATACCTCGACTACCTCGACAAGCTGCTGCCGATCCTGCGGCCCGGCGGACTGGTCGTGGCCCACAACGTGAACACCCGCCAGATGGACCCCCGGTACACCAAGGCCATCACCGAGAACCCGGCGTTGGAGACGCTCATTCTGCTCAAGGAAGGAACGGGCGTGGGGGTGACGCTGAAGAAGCGATAGCTGCGTTTAACCCCGAGCCGCAGGCGAAGGCGATCTGTTTAGCTCCGAGCCGCAGGCGACGGGGCTAGGCGCGGCGTCTACGGCTTGCGGTTAAACGAACGATGCGAAGCGTTCAGCCCGGCGCCGCGCCGAAATGCCCATGGAAGAATCGCCCTACGCATCCCCTCGCCCGCGCGGGCCGGTTGACGATTCGTTTCCCGCCAGGGGGATTGCGTCGCCCGCCCCTTCGCTGGGGATGTGGGATGCCGCGAGCATCATCGTGGGCATCGTGGTCGGCACCGCGATCTTCAAGTCGCCGACGCTGGTCTTTCAAAACGCGGCGGGGCCGTGGCACGCGCTGGGCGTGTGGCTGTTGGGCGGGGCGCTGTGTCTGAACGGCGCCGTTTGCTATGCGGAACTGGCGACCGCCTATCCGCGAAACGGTGGCGACTACGAGTATCTTGGCCGGGCGCTTGGCCGCTGGCTCGGTTTCCTGTTCGGCTGGGCGCAGCTCACCGTCGTGCTCACGGCGAGCATCGCCGCGATGGCGTACGCCTTTGCCGACTACGCGGCGGTCTTGGTCGCAGAGGCCGGTTCCGCGCCGCCGCCGCTGCTCACGGCCGGCCTGGCAATCGCCGCCGTTACGGCGGTCACCCTCGTCAATCTCGCCGGCATGGTCGCCGGCAAGCTGGTTCAAAACGTGCTGACCGGGGCGAAGGTGCTGGGGCTGGCAGCCGTGGTGGTGGCGGGGTTCGCCTGGGGCGATCCCGGCCATCTGGGGCCCGGCGCTCCCACCCGACCGCTGGAAGGGCCGGGCTTCGGTCTGGCGTTGGTCTTTGTCCTTTACGCCTTCGGCGGGTGGAATGACGCCGTCTTCGTCACGGCCGAGGTGCGGGACGTGCGGAAGAATCTTCCGCGGGCCCTGATCGTGTCGATCACCGGCGTCACGGCCCTTTACCTGGCGGTGAACGCGGCGTTTCTGCTGGCCCTCGGCTTTGACGGCGCCCGGCAGACGTACGCTCCGGCCGCCGACACCGTCGCCGTGGCCCTGGGCGATTTCGGCCGCCGGGCCGTGAGCGCGCTGGTGATGGTCTCGGCCTTGGGGGCGATCAACGGGATGACCCTGGCCGGCGCCCGGCTTTACGCGACCGTGGGAGAAGACCACCGCGTGTTCGGTTGGCTGGCGCGGCGGAAGGCCCAGGCCCCGCCGGTGGCGGCGCTGCTCGCCCAAGGGATCATCGCGGTGCTGATGATCGGCGCCGTGGGAACGCCTACCGGCACGGCCGCTCTGGATGCGGTCCTTACGGCCGTGTGGCTGCGGCCGCTTCCCTGGGAGGAATACTTCGGCGGGTTCGAAACACTGGTGGCGGCCACGGCGCCGGTCTTTTGGCTGTTCTTCCTCTTGACCGGCGTGTCGATCTTTGTGCTGCGGGCGGTCGATGCGAATCGCGAGCGGCCGTTTCCCATTCCGTTTTACCCGGCCCCGCCCATCGTCTTCTGCCTGATGTGCGGGTACATGCTCTATTCGAGCGTGGCGTACGCGAAGGCGCTGTCGCTCATTGGCGTGGTTCCGTTGGTGGTGGGACTGCCGCTCTACCTGCTAAGCCGCGAGCGACGCGAATAACGCCGCGACCGTCGGTCGCAGCTTTATCATTGTTTGACGACTTGGCGTAGCAGCAGGCCGGCGATGATGCCGGCGGCGGTGAGCAGAATGAACGGCGAGACGCCCGCGATGGCCCGCGTTTCCTCCAGTCCACTGGCCACATTCATCCCGAACACGCCGGCCAGCGTGGCCAGGGGCAGGAAGGTGGCGACCATCAGGTTGAGCCGGTGGCCGGATTTCGCAATTCGCTCCGCCGATTCCGCGTATTCTTCCGACCGCCGGGCGATCGCCCATTGCAGACCGTTTTGCAGGTCGGTGTGAACGAGCTCAGCCGCTCGCTCGACGGCGTACGCCCGGTCGCGATGGACGATCAACTCCCGCACATCGGGCAGTAGTTCGCGGGCCTCCTGTAGCGCCGCGTGCAAATGCCGGGCGGAGCGGGCCAGGCGGCCGCTGTACTCGATGAGCGACTTGTACTCGTCCGCCTTTTGGGCCTCGTCCTCGTCGGACTCCAATTTATCGACCAGCCGCTGGTAGTCTTCGAGCTGATCGGAAAGCGACCGCACACTTTGGGCGACGCACGTCGTTTGCCACGCGTCGTCAGGGTTCCTCCAGAAAATGCGGTCTTCCCGCTCCTGCAATTGGCGGGTGGGCGGCTGGCGGAGCACCAAGAGCAGGTGGCCGTCCGCCTCCATCGCCCGCTGCCGGCCGGCCTGCTCGCCGAGGCGGTCGCGGAAGATTTGCGGCACATTCCAGGACGGGGGCAGCGGTGATTTGGCGTGCATGCGTTCCTCCATCGGTCCATTCGTCGTGAACAAACTCATCTTGGCGGCGCCGTGGTCTGGCCGGTACGATGCGGATTCGAAACCGATTCTAGTTCAATTTCCCTGCCGATCCATCCACATGCGTTTTCGCGTCTCGCTCGACATCTTCCGGGGTCCGCTCGACCTCTTGTTGCACCTGGTCCGCAAGCACGAGTTGGACCCGGCCGACATCCCCATCGCCGAGGTGACCGACCAGTTTCTCGCCCATCTCGACGTGATCGAGAAGATCGACGTCAACGCCGTCGGCGATTTTCTCGACATGGCCAGCACGCTGATCGAGATCAAGTCCCGCGAAGCCCTCCCGCAAGTCGAGGAGGAGACGGAGGAAATCGAGGATCCGCGGCAGGAACTGGTCGAGCGGCTGCTCGAATACAAACGCTACAAGGATGCCGCCAGCATGCTCGAAGACCGGGCCCGGGCCTGGCAGCGCCGCTTTCCACGGGTGGCGCACGACGTGCCCGAGACCAAGGTCGATCCCGCCAGCCAACCGCTGCAGGAAGTCGGGCTGTGGGACCTGGTGAGCGCGTTCGGTCGGATTCTTCGGGAGAGCATGTCGGTGCAGCCGGCCCACATCAAGTACGACGACACGCCCATCGAAACCTACATGCGGCGGATTCACGAGCGGCTGGCGGCGCACGGGAAGATGGCCTTCAGCGAGATGTTTCAGGCCGGCATGCACAAGAGCGCGCTGGTCGGAGTCTTCTTGGCGATCCTCGAGCTGGTCCGACACGGGCAGGTGAGCGCCGAACAAAACGACCTGCACGGCGAGATCGTCGTGCGTCCAGGAGAAGGGTTTGCGACAAAGCTGGCCGATGTGGTGGCGAGCGATTATTCGCGGACGAACCCATAGCCCCGACCAATGGTCGGGGAACGCGGTTTGGAATGTCCGCTCCGCGTCCACTTGGGCGAAGGTCCTCCACCACGGGGAGTGGCCTCAATCAATGGCGGCAGGTGGGGTTGTTGGGGAACGCTCCCTCCCCGACCAATGGTCGGGGCGATGTTCGCGCCATTTCCCCCCGAGGCGGCCCGACTTGGCCAGGCGGCGGATTTCCAGGGATTCCCGGTCAATCACCAACCGCCAGCGGCTCAGCCAGCGGTTTCCGGCGACCACGTAGAAATGCGTTCCCGCCGCAAACCGAAGACTGCCCCAACCGGCGGCGGTCGGGTGACGATCGAGAATCTCCGTCAGCGGCGCGTCATCGGGTTTCGCGTTCCGTAGATTCCCGCATACGCTGCAAACGCCCCGCTCGATCGCCCGCGGGCTTACCGCCTGCCCGCACTCCGGACAGGTGACCAGAACCGCCGGATCGAGGGCCGCGTCGGTCGCCTGGCAGTAAGCGACCTCATCCGGGGCCAGGAGATTGCCGGTCGCCGAACATTCCACGAGTTCCCGCCGCAGCATCTTCTTGCCTGTGCGGGCGCACTGGTCAGCCTCCTCTATCGCTGCAAGGCGACCGTCGGGCAACCGTGTGATACGGTAGGTCGCCCGGCCGGTGGTGGGACACGTGATAGGCGGCGGCTTGACCCGTCCCTGGGCCAGCGGCTGGGCCCAGGCCGCAAAGGAGACTTCCAGACTCGGCTCCTCCTCGTCGGCCGGCAGAAAAACCTCGAGTTTGCCGACGGCCCGTTTCACCCACACGAGCGTCAGCGATATTGGCTGACCGTCGGTCGCGTCGCCGTTCTGTTCGCCGGTGGCATCGCGGGCGAGACATACCTCGGCCGCCGCCATCAGGTGCGGTTCGTCCAGTTCCAACCGTCGGCCGGGCCGGGGCGCCAGCGGGTCGAGCCGCTCGAGATGGACCTGATCAAGCAACACGGCGTCAACGGCCTCGCCTTCCGGCGTGAGAAAGACGTGTCGCACGCGGCTCGCCGGCGGCGCCGCAATCGCATTGAGCGGGCCGGCCCTCCGCCGAAACGAGACGCGGACAATGGGTGTTTCCTCGAGTGAGCACCCGGCGAGCTGCATCCGGCCCCCGTCGATTTCGTACGCGGAATAGACGGCCCGTGTGATTTCGGCCACGGCAACCGGGTCCTCGCTGGGACAGGAAAGGGGCGTCTCGGGCAGCTCGCTAAGCTTCTCGATCACCCACCTGGCGAGCCGGCTCTCGGCGGTGACGCGTTCGACGGAATCCGAAGACGGCGCCGCGTGCATCGCGTCGCAAAACGAAACCGCCAGCCCCCCCTGAAACGAGTCGGGCGCGGCGTCCGGCGCCAGCACCCGGAAGACCCCGTCCCCGCACGACTGGACCGGCATCCCCACCGTCGCCAGCCCCCACCGCACGAATTCAAATTCGCAGGAGGCGGCCGGCGAGTGGGCGACAATAAGCATGGGCGGGGCCGTCAAACAGCGGCAAGAATTCCCCGCATTATAAGCAAACCGAGCCCGCCGCGTAAGCAAGGGACCAGATACGTCTCACATCCAGGACTGCTGATCCAGGAAGTGACTGTCCCGCGAGCGGTCGGCGATTTGGCGGATGTCTTCGCGGGCATGGAAGAAGGCCTCGACGACGGCCGGGTCCCATTGCTTGCCGGCGCCGGCGCGGAAGATGGCGTCCACCTTCTCGTCGTTCATCCCTTGGCGGTACGGCCGGTCGCTGCTCATCGCATCGAAGGCGTCGGCCACCGCCGTGATGCGGGCCTCCCAGGGAATCGTCTCCCCCGCCAGGCGCGCCGGGTAGCCGGTGCCGTCCCAGTTCTCGTGATGGTGCAGCACGACCGGCACCACTTCCGAAAGCTGATCGATGTCCTTGAGAATTTTATGGCCCAAGCCCGGGTGCAGCTTGATGTGGTCGTATTCCTCGTCGGTGAGCTTGCCAGGCTTGCGGAGGACGCTGTCGTCGATGCCGATCTTGCCGATGTCGTGCAGCAGGCCGCCCATGTAAATCCGCTTGAGCTGGGCGGGATCGACGTTGAACTGCTGGGCCAGCCGCACCGCCACGCGGGCCACGCGGTCGCTGTGGCCGCAGGTGTATTCGTCCTTGGCGTCGATGGCGGACGTCAGGGCCCGGACGACGCCGGTCACCATCTCCGCCTGCTGGCGATACAGCTCGATATTGCCGCTGTGAATGCCGAGGATGGCGCCGACGCTGGAGAGCAGGCTGGCCTCGACCGTGCCGAACTCGCCGCCGTGAACGTGGTTGGCCGCCGCCAGCCAGCCGAAGATGTTGTCACCCTCGACCAAGGGGGCCACGATCAACTGCCGCACTGCTTCGTAACCCCATTCCACGCGGTCGGTTACGTCCTGATTCAGAACGCACGGCCCAGAGACGATCGTCAGATCGAGCGACTCGATCATGGCCCGGAAGTCAGCTTCTTCCAAAGGCCAGTCGCCGCACGTCATGATCTCGGGCCGCCTCGATTCGTCGCTGGTCGCATCTTCGCCCTTGCGCGGCAGGTAGCACAGGGCGAAGCCTTCGGCCGGGGCCACGTCGATCAGCCATTCCAACGCCAGCCGGGCCAACTCGTGGTCGCTGGCCGACAGCCGCAGGTTCTGCGTCAGCCCGTACAACAGGCTGATTTCCTCGTAGGTGGATGAGAGGCTGTGGGAGAGGTCGTCAACTTCCTTTTGCAAGCGGCTGGCGCGTCGCTCGGCGAAGAAGGCCGATTGCACGGCGCCCGCCAGCGCCAGGAGGTTATCGGTGGTCCATTTCCGCGCGGCGTCCACGAAGGCGAGGGTCTCTTGATCCGACAGGCCCATCAAAGTGGCCGCGGGGCCGACCGCCTCTCGCTGGCCGAAGTCCCGCAAGGCGAACGCCCCGACCGCCACCACGCCCCGTTCTTCATCGGCGGGCAGCGGAATGGCGAAGATGGAAAGGGGCCCCTGGTCCGCCAAAAATTCCGGCTTGCGCCGCTGGGCGACCACGCGAATCACGTCGTCCGCCCAGCAGGGATGCTCGGCGGGGGCGTCACTGCCCAGGCCGAGCAGGTTGCCCGTTTCGGCGTCGCAAATCGTCAGGCGCCCCCCCAACCAGAGCCGCAGCCGATCCTGCAAGTCGGCGACCCACTGCGGGGTTTCCGCCAGCAAAGGCTCCAGCGAGACCGCGTTTTGGAACGGCGCAAGCGCCATGACGCATCAATAACCGTTTGGGAGCTGGGGGTCGCGCGTCCCGGCGACCCAAAGCGGGGTTGTTGGGGGGAGTATCCAAAATGAATCTTAGGTTACGGCGTCGTAATGATTCAGAAATCTAAGAAAGCCCCCCGCCACTGGGGCCCGCGATTGCCCGGTCGCATCGGTCCCGCGGCTTGGGCCGGTGGCGCCGATGAAGACGCTCTAGCAATGCGGCTCTTGCGATTGCCGCAGACGATAGCGGGCGCTGACTCGTTCGAGCACGGCCCGTTCTTCGCGGGTGAGCGAATCGGGCCCCAGCGCGTGCAGTTTTTCCAGGACCCGGTCCATCCGCCGTTCATCCTCGGCCACCTGCTCGGCGGCGCGGGCCCGGGCGAGTTCCCGCCGCTGCCGCAGCCAGCGGGTGATGGGGCCGTCGGCGTGGATGTCCTCTTGACGGTCCTCCCGCCGCTCGAAGAGATGGGCGTCTCCCGGGTCGATCGGCGGCTGCGCTGGAGAGGCGGCCGCGGCTTCGCTCCTGCCCGCGAAGAACACGGCCAGGGCCAACACCGCCAGCGCCAGCCACGGCGGCGCGGGTCCCACCGGCTCGGCGTCCACCACAAATGCCCCCATGACCATCAGGCCCAGGGCGATGACGAGGCTGGCGCCTTCCATCATGCGGCCCACGTCACGGCGACTTGCCCGCGGCCATGCCAAGGGCAACACCACCCGCAGCGCCCGACCGCCGTCGAACGGAAACGCCGGCAGCAGGTTGATCAGCATCAGCAACCAGTTGATCCAAAAAACGAGATTCAATCCTTGTGCCAGTTCCGTCCCGGTGAAAAGCCCGGCGGGCCGCAGGGGATGCAGCAGTCCTTGAATCGGTCCGCCGCCGAGGACCGTCACGGCCACCGCCGCCGCCAGGCAGACCACGCCGTTGGCGACCGGCCCGGCGATCACGGCCAGCAGTTCGGCTTGCGGTTCGGGATGCGTGCGGGGCGGCTCGAGTCCGCCGAGCGGCCACAACACCGCCCGCTGCGGCAGCCCGCTTACCTGAAACGCCGCCGTCGCATGGGCGAGTTCATGCAACAGCACGCTCATCGCCAGCACCCCCATACTGGTGACGGCCAATGTCATATCGTGGGCATCGCCGGTGGTCCGCGCGCTCAACCAACCCAGGTAGGCGGCAAACAGCGCGAACAAAAAAAAGCTCGCGTGCAGCCGCAGGCTGACAAACCACCAGCGCCCCAGATTTATCGACCAGTGCGCGTGCGGTGACATAGGACGACTTCTCTCGATCGGCGGGGCCGCCCGATTGCGAGCAGGCCGCGTTCCACAAAAGAGGCGGTCCGCGACTGCTCACCGAGTTCGATTTCAATCGTATCTTCCGGCATCGGCCGCGGCAACGCAGGACGCATCCGAATTCACGTGATTGCGCTTCGCGCTTGCAAGCCAGTGCTTGCCGTCTTCCCCGCCAGGGTCGATACTCGGGTTTCAATATTCCCGCCATCTTGGCGTCGCGCGGTTGGCGCTGCCCGTTGAATTGCCTCAATCCCAATATGGATTGCCCATGCCGGACGCTTCCGAGACGCTTCTCACCGCATCCCGCTTTCGCGTGGAACGCATTTTCGAGCAGCGCCGCGATGGAACGGTGGCCTCCCGCGAGGTGGTGCGGCATCCCGGCGCCGTCGCGGTTCTGCCGCTGCTGACGGGCGACCGCGTGTGCCTGATCCGAAATTTTCGTCCCGCCGTGAACCGAACGCTGATCGAAGTCCCCGCCGGCACGCTCGAGCCGAATGAGCCGCCGCTGATAACCGCGGCCCGTGAACTCCACGAAGAAACCGGTTACCAGGCCGAGCGATTGATTCCGCTGGCCGAGTTCTATCTTTCGCCGGGAATACTCGATGAGCGGATGCACGCCTTCGTGGCGACCGGCCTGACGGCAGGGCCGCCGCAGCGCGAACCGGGTGAGCGCATCGAAAATCTCGAAGTGGATTTGAGCGAAGCCCTGGAAATGATCGCCCGCGGCGAAATCGTAGACGCCAAGACCATCGTGACGCTATTATATTTCCACCGCTACCGCGGACCGCGGTAACGGTTATGCCGCCAAGGCGCCGCCCAATCCCGCACCTCACTGCTTCCCCATGCCCGATCCCCGCCTCTGCAAACTTGCCCACGTCCTCGTTCATTACAGCACGGGCGTAAGGCCGGGCGACCTGGTGCGAATTTCCGGATCCACCGTCGCCCGGCCACTACTGGTTCAGGTGTACCGGCACGCCCTGGCCGCAGGGGCCCATCCGTACGTCAACATGACGCCGGACGAACTCAAGCCGATTTTTCTGAAGGAGGGGAGCGACGAGCAACTGACGTTCGAGAACCCCGTCGTCCAGCATGAGGTGGAAACGATTGACGTAAGCATCGGCGTGTGGGCGGAGGCGAACACGCGGGCCCTCTCGCGGATCGACCCTGGCCGGCAAGCCCTGGCAGGGAAGGGCCGCCGCAAGTACATGCAAACGTTCTTGGGCCGGGCATCGCAAAAGGCACTGCGTTGGACCGGCACGCAGTTCCCATGCCAGGCGTCGGCCCAGGACGCCGAGATGTCGCTGGCCGAGTACGAAGATTTCGTCTTCGCCGCGGGGCTGTTGCATCACGAGGACCCCGCCGCCGCGTGGCGGCAGGTGAGCGAGCGGCAGCAGCGGCTGGTCGATCATCTCAACGGCAAGAAGGAAATCCGCTTCGTCACGCCGCAGGGAACCGACCTGACGCTCGGCGTCGAGGGGCGGACGTGGATCAATTGCGACGGCCACGAGAACTTCCCGGACGGCGAGGTCTTCACCGGCCCCATCGAAGACGCCACCGAAGGCGTGGCGCAGTTCAGCTTTCCCGCGGTCCATGGCGGGCGAGAAGCGACGGACGTGCGGCTCGTGTTTAGGGCCGGCAAGGTGGTCGAGGCGACCGCGAGCAAAGGGGAGGACTTTCTGACCGCGATGCTCGACCAGGACGACGGCGGCCGGACGCTCGGCGAAATCGCGATCGGCACAAACTACTCGATCACCGGATATACGAAGAACACCCTCTTCGACGAAAAGATCGGCGGCACCTTTCACGCGGCCGTCGGCGCCGCCTACCCCGAGACCGGCGGCAAGAACGAAAGCGGCCTGCACTGGGACATGGTGTGCGACCTGCGGCAGGGCGGCCAAATCTTCGTTGATGGGGAACGGATCAGCGAGAACGGCCGCTTTCTGCGCGAGGACTGGCCCGCGCCCGTGTAAGCAAGCAAGCGTAGCGTGGGTGAACCGGGCTATACGCCGGAACCACCCCCGCTACTTGACTCCATCCCCTCCAAGCGTTCCGCGTGCGGCAGGTGTTCGACTTCTTCGTCGAACTCGGACATCATTTCTCCTTCGAACTTCAGCGCGCTGATCGAGTAGCCCAGTTCGAGCATCGCCAGCCCCACGCCCGCCGCCATCGCGACTACGCCGGCCACGAACAGCAGGGGCGCGAGCCAGCCGATGTGCGGCCAATAGGGCAAGAGCCCAAGATCGATCGAACAGCCGAGCATGAAGAGAATGGTGGTCAGCAGCAGCCACAGGGAGTTGCGCAGCAGCCGGGCCCGCATCACCATCCGGTCGCACAATTGACCGAGCACCCGCATCCGCCGTCGCACGTGGGCGGCCTCCTCACGATACTCTTCGGTATCGAGCGACGCGAGCCGGGCGGCCAGGTCGTACCGTTCCTTGTGAAACGCCCGCGTCCGACCCATCACGGCGCCCATGCGGTTATAGAACGCCAGGCAAATTAGCCCGTTGGCCGAAATCATCACCACGGGGGCGATGAGGAACTGGATGATCTGGAGGGCCGGGTTCATCTGCGTCCATCCGTGGTTCTTTCTTTGGTTGCGGCCGAAGGCCTCGCTGGGGAACCCCGTCGCCTACGGCTCGGGGTTAAACGGATCTGTCGGCTGCGGCTCGGGGTTAAGCGGGTTCACAAGTACATCCCAATAAACCCGCCCGCCTCATCGCTCTGTTGCTGGATTTCCGCGACGCGGGCTTTGGCCTTGTCGAGGTCGCCGGCAGAGATGAACCGATTGAATTCCACCCCCACCGCCCGCGGAACCGAATCGGCGAACCAGCGGACGATCGGTTCGTGAATCCACTCGCAGGTCTCTTCGGCCAGCGTCACCGCCAGGTCGCACTGCTGGCAGAGCGTGTCGTCCTCATTGGTCAGGGCGGCGCCCTCGAAGGAAAACGCAATGCGACCGATGGCCGGGTCGTTCGTCACGTGAAACCCGCACCGGCCGTTATACAAATAGTAGCAGTTGTGGGCCCCGTGCTTCTCCTGCGCGATTTTGATGCGCGCCAGCAGGGCTTGCATTGCCTCGGGAGCGTCGAGCGGCGCGTCAAACCGCGACAGGGTCCGCAGGGGGAGGCAGTCGAAGGTGATGTCGACCCAGTGGTTGACGGGGGCGGGATCGGCGTCTTCCATATTTGGTTCGGTTAGGTGGACGTCGGCGTGGCGGACCGGGGACCCATGAAGGGAATACACCCCGTGTTATAACGCGAAGCGCGGGACGAGCAACAGCCGCTCGCCGCGCGATCGCGACGCCACGCAAGACCCACCTCAACCGGACGCGGCTACTGCTCCCGGTTCCAACTCCCGGCCAGCCAGCCGTTTTCGACCGACAGCTCCGCCAGTCGCAGGACGCCGACCTTTTCGAGCATCTCGCCCTTGGGCTTCAGGCCGTCGCCTTCGATCTCTTCTTTTAGAAGCGCCGAGAACTTGTTGCGGAGGAACGTCTTGAACGCGATCTCGCGGACGCCGAGCCGCTCGGGAGCGCCGAGGAACTGGACCTCGACGTCGCCGTCGCGGCGGAGGGTGGCGCCCTTGTCGGTCCGTTCGATGGTGTAGACGGCGGAAATCTCCGCCGGCCGGTCCAGCGTCTGGTCGGCCCGCGTAAACTGCGTGCCCGTGATGGCGATGCGAATTTCTCCGTCGCGGAACGCCACGCTCACGGGACGCCGCCGGGCGAAGGTGATCGACCAGGGGTCTTTATCCTGGCGGATTTGCAGTTCCTCCGGAACCTCGCCCCGCACCCGCTCGACCAATTCCGCCATTTTCACGTCGGTGAATTTTCGACCACCCACCGCCGTTTCGCTGGCGTTGCCTACCATGCTTTCGTGCACGCAAACGGCGAAGTCGGCCGCGGAGGGCAGCGGGGGAGCGGCCGATTCCGCCCCAAGTTGCGACTGCTCGGCGTGCAGCGCCACGATAAGAAGCGAGTCGTCCGTGGCGGAGAAGGCGACCTGCCGGATTTCCGCCCCACGCCGCTTGAGCGGGACGAGGAATTTCTCTTGGAAACGGGCGTTCGCCTCGGCAATCTCCGGCGTCACGCCCTCGGCCATCTGCCGAAGCAAACGATCCTCCGCCCGCCGGGAAGCGATCACCTCCGCCTGGCCCTTCTTCTTTGCCGCCTGCCGGGACGCAATCCGCTGCAAAAACCGCGGGTGGGTCGTAACGCGGTTGATGCTGGTTCTCGTGCGGGCGGACGCATACGGCCCAAGCAGCATCAGCCCATCCTTGGTCACCTCCACCGGCTGCACTCCATGCAGGTCCGTCACGCCGGTGGTGTAAATCGTGGCGGGACCGTTCCGCCCGACATTGTTCGTGTGGGAGACGCCATCCATCTTCAAGTCGAATACTGCCCGTGAAAAACTGGAACGGACGTCCGCGCGGAGCAGCCCGGTAGTGGTCGCCGTCCCGTGGATGTCCGTGCCCAAGATGCACATATGGATCGGGCCCACCCGGTGGACCGGGCGGCCGATGCGGGCGTCGATCAGGTTCTCGCTGATGTGCACGAGCAGGTTCGGCCGCGAGATGCGCATCCGCACTTCTTCGACGAGCGGGTCCACGGCGTCGGTGCGGGCGAGATAGTCGAGCCGCTGACCGATCTGCACAGCCAGGGCGTCGGTCGGCTCGTCCCGGTATCTGGCGACGTCGGCGGCCAGGCCGTCAAGCTGGCTTTCGAACTGGGCCTGCAAGCCCTCTACGGCGGAAAAGAAGGCCGTGTCCACGACATCGTCCAGGGCCTCTCGCAGGGCGATGAAGCGCCGCTTCTCAAGACCGGTGATGGTCGGGTCCGAAAGTCGGTCCCCCGCGGCGGTGAGGGCCGCGACATCGACGTCGGCGCCGGGGGCGAGCGACGGTTTGAACGCTTCGTAGCCCAGGTATTCCCGCCAGGCGCTGGCCTGCTCGGGGCCGGCGGTGTCGAGCCAGCGCGAGAGGCGGTCGGCGGCCGCGCGGGCGTTGTTTTTGGCCGCCTTCAGGTCATCTTCGGTGATCGGGCGGAACTGTGACTTCGCAGCCTCGATCTTGGCGGCCAGGTCGGCCGGTTCCGCCGCAGCCGAACCGGGCGGTCCCGCGATCAGCGAAAGGGCCAGCCCGAAGGCCACGGCCAACCCGTTCAACCGCCGGCAAAACAGGCGGTGGGAGTGGCGTGCGAGATACTGTGCCAAGGGAAGCATTGCAAACATCGGTGTCTCTCCTGGGGTTGGCGCCAGACGGAAGTCCGCGGGAACCGTCCGTGGTGAACATTCTCAAGTCAAAGTTTAACAAGATTGCCCGAGCGATAAAAGCGCCCATGTCAACCTGGATCGCCCATTTTCGGATGGCTGGCCCCAGGGCGGACCGGAAAAGGACCGGAAAAGGTGACCGCCACCAAAACTGAGGGAGATAGGAGATAAGGGGCTAAGGCGATCGGCAGATTCAGCTGTCCCCTCTCCCGTGCCTGCGCAGCGGAATAGGGCGATCGGCAGATTCAGCTGTCCCCTCTCCCGTGCCTGCGCAGCGGAATAGCAGGGGAGAGGGCAGGGTGAGGGATGGTAAATTCGTATCTGCCGATCGCCTAGCAGGGGAGAGGGCAGGGTGAGGGATGGTAAATTCGTATCTGCCGATCGCCTAAGGAACGGTCGCACGCGCGCCGGGAAGGGGGTCAGTCTACCTCCCAACATTCCATCTTGCCTAATGTTGGCGCTTGGCGCCGTTATCCTTTTCGGCGGCCCGTATCATCGGCCTAACCGCTACGGTTTGCCCGGCGGGACGGAAATGTTGCGGATTTGCCACGTGCAGCGTTGCGGCGCCGCATCATGTCCTGGCGCCGCGTGCTACGAAACCATAGCGGATTTCCGTGCGCCGGCGCTTGCGCCGGTGTTTGATTTCGCTCGGCTCCCCGTCCTACGGAACGATGCTCCCTTTCCTCCACCGTCGCCGAAACTCGCAAATCGGTCGCCCGAACCCGTTTCGCTGGCTGGCTCTCGGCTTGTTAGCTGGCTTGCTCTTGGCGGTGGCGGGATGTTCTTGGTTCCGCCTGCCGGCGATTGATCCGAGCGGTAATCGTATTTTTCTTCCTTCGCCGAGCTATACGACGATTGATGCCGCGGGGACGCCGGCCGTCTCGGCACCGCCGCGACTCTCGCTCTATCCGCAACCGGCGTTTCCCGCCGCGGTGGCCCGCATGCCCTGCCCCGAGCCCGCCCAGGAAGCGCCGCCGGCCTACGACCCCGCCGACTTGACGATCGCCCAAGGGACCGTCGGCCCAACGCCCATAACGTCGCCGCCCGTCAGCCCGTACCCGCCGCCGCAGCCGTCCCCTCCCCTCGCCGCCGGGCCCGTTGTTCCGACCCAGCCCGTCGTTCCCGGTGTCCTCGACTGCCAGCCCACCACCCCGTCGCCGCTCCCCACGCCGGCGCCGCTGGCCGAGCCCCGCTGCGGCCTGTTTGATCACGCCAACCGCGACCAAGGCGTGATGAAGGTGACGCCAGAGCACTACATCGCGCCGGTGGGAAGTGAAGTCGTCGTGCTGGCTGGCGTTTGCTCAGCGGGCGGCCGGTATCTCGTCGGCGAGCCGATCCAGTGGATTCTCTCGCAGGAGAGTCGCGGGCATTTCGTCGCCGTGGCGAATGAAGACGACGGTTGGCGGGGCCTGTTCACCAGCAAGTCGGAAAAGACGACCGGCGCGTTCGCCGAGGCGGTCACCTCCGGCCGGGCGGAAACGCTCAACCGAAATACCGCCGACCCGCGCGACGACATCCGCGTGGCGGCGGGACAAACCTGGATCACGGTAACTTCGGCCGTGCCGGGGGCGAGCCGCGTCACCGCCGTCGCCAAGAACATCGAAGGCTTCGCCAACCGGCAGAAGACCGCGACCATCGAATGGATCGACGCCTGCTGGACGCTGCCGGAGCCGCAAACGGGCCTGGCCGGGCAATCCTTCCCGCTGAAGACGACGGTTGTCCGCGGGGACGGTACACCGCTTTACGGCTGGACGGTGCGGTACACCGTGCTTGAAAGTGGCCCCGCCGCCCGACTCGGTCCGGAGCGGGCGACCCTCGCCGAAGTCTGCACCGACGCCTGTGGCGAAGCCAATGTCGAAATCTTCAGCGAAAATGTTGGCCCCGGCGTGACCCACGTGCAACTCGAGATCATCCGCCCGGCCAACGACAGCCTGGGGCTTAGCCGGCAGGTCGTCGGGCAAGGGATGACGTCGATCACCTTCAGCGCGTCGCAGCTCGCCCTTCGGGTCACCGGCCCGGGCGTGGCGGAAACGGACTCGATGTCCACGTATCGCTTCGAGTTGACCAACGCGGGCGACTTGCCCAGCCGCGACGTGGCCGTGACTACCGACATCCCCCAGGCGGCCCGGTATGAAAGCAGCACGCCGCCTGCGCGGGCGCTGGGCGACCGCGTGATTTGGAACGTCGGGGAACTCGGCCCGCGGGAATCGAAATTCTTTGAGATGACGCTCTCGACGCTGCAGGCCGGCACGCTGCGCATCTGCGGGCAGGCCCAGGCGGCCGGCGGCGCCGCGGCGAGCGACTGCGCGACCACGCGGATCGTCCACGCCGCCCTCGACGTGCAGATGGAAGGCCCGCGGGAAGCGGTCGTCGGCGAGCAGGCCCAGTACCGAATTTCGATTACCAACGGCGGTCCGGTCCCGGTAAGCGGCGTGCGGTTGACCGACACCTTCGACCCCGGCCTGACGCACCTCGCCGCGACCAGCCCCATCGTCCGCGAGCTTGGCGAGTTGGCGGCCGGCGAGACGCGGCGGCTGGCCGTCACCTTCACCGTGACCCGTTCCGGTCGCCACTGCCACGAACTGACCGTGACGGGCGAGAGCGTCAAGCCCGTGCGGCAACAGGCGTGTGTGATTGCCCGCGAGCCGGAGCGACCGCAACCGGAACTCCCGGTTCAACCGCGGCCAACGGCGCCGCGCGACGCCGACGCCGGATCGCCCCCAAGCGAACCAACGCCCCGCCCGCAAACCCCGCCGCCGCGGCCGTCCGCGGGCATTACGCTCGTCGGCCCCGCGGCGCTAAAATCCGGCGAGAAGGGCACGTTCGTCATCACGGTCCGCAACACGGGCAATACGACGCTCCGCGACCTCGTGGTCATCGGGCGGTTCCCCCGGCAACTCAACATCGACCGGGCCAGCGGCGGCTATCAACCCCGCGACACCGCCGCCGTTGAGGCCAACTCGATCAGTTGGGCCCTGGCGCCGCTGCCGCCGACGGCCAGCATCGAGAAACGCATCGAGTGCTCGGCCGTGGAAGGCGCCGGCGAGCCGGTTTCCGTCACCGCGGCTGCGGGCAATGAAGCCGGCCTGCGGGAAGCGGCGCAGTGGCGGGTCCGGGTCGAAGCCCCGCCGCCGCGCGCGACCCCCATCCCCCGCACGCCTCGACCGACACTGCCCCCGCGGGACGAAACACCCCCGCCGGGCGACCGCGGCCGCGAAGAACCGACGCCGCCGGCCCCGGTCGCCAGCCTGCTTTCCGTCACCATTTCCGAGGATAAGGACCCGGTCTTCAAAGGCAGCGGCCTGGAATATCTCGTCGTCATCCACAACCGCGGCGACCGCAACGAGCGGCAGGTGATTCTCACCCTGTCGGTCACGCCGCAACTCGAACTGCGAGAGGTCCGCGGGCCGGTCGGTTTCCAAAAGGACCCCGAAACCGGCGCGATCGGCGTGCGGCCGATCAGCGAGATGCGGGCGGGCGAGAAGATCGAATTCCGCGTCTCGGCCAGGGCGATTCAGGTCGGCAAAGGCGTGCTCACCGCCTCGGTCGACAGCCTCCGGTTACAGGCGCCGAAAACCGCCACGGAAGAGACGACGGTTTTCGATCAATAGTGGCGGTTTCCCAACGCTTTGGCCAATACCGAGGGCCGAGACTCTATTTTGGGGCGGTTTTTCCGCCAAGATCCCCAGCGCGGCGGCGAATAGCAAGCGGTTTGGAATCCGTTTAACCCCGAGCCGCAGGCGACGGGTAACCACGACGAAGAACCGCGGCGCCTACGGCTTGCGGATAAACGGACCGCCGCGGAGCGGAACACGATGGTCGCGTCAAATCGTCTATAATCGGATAAGAGCCATGCCCAGCCCAGCCGTGACGTTGGCCGCGGACGACCCGGCGGCGGACATCCACTACCAACCCCCGCGCAGTCCGATGAAATTCATTTACCCCAGCGGTTCGCGGCCTCTCGAAGGCTACACCGTCAAACGCGGGGTGGGTGTGGGCGGGTTCGGCGAAGTCTATTACGCGATCAGCGACGCCGGCAAAGAAGTCGCGCTGAAGCACATTCAGCGGAACCTCGACATCGAACTCCGCGGCGTCAGCCAGTGCTTGAATCTCAAACACCCCAACCTCGTCTCGCTCTACGACATCAAGTACGACGAGGAAGGCGGCGGCTGGGTGGTGATGGAGTTCGTCAGCGGCGAGAGTCTCAAGGAGGCCATCGACCGCCATCCCGACGGGCTGCCGAAGGAAGAATTCGACCGCTGGCTGGCCGGCATGCTCGCCGGGGCCGCGTACCTGCACGATCACGGCATCGTCCACCGCGACCTCAAGCCCGGCAACATTTTCGACGACGACGGCCTGGTGAAGATCGGTGATTATGGCCTTTCCAAGTTCATCTCGGTCAGCCGCCGCAGCGGGCAGACGGAGAGCGTCGGCACCTTCCATTACATGGCGCCGGAGATCGGCCGCGGCCGTTACGGCAAAGAGGTCGATATCTACGCCCTGGGCATCATGGTCTACGAAATGCTCACGGGCCGCCCGCCCTTTGACGGCGAGAGTTCCCAAGAGATCATCATGAAGCACCTCACGGCCGACCCCGATCTGTCAAAGATCGCGGCGCCGTATCGGGGCGCGATCGCGGCGGCCCTGGTGAAGGACCCGGCCAGGCGGATCGGCTCGGTCGAGGCCTTCGCCAATCGCCTGGGGCTGTCGGTTACCGGGCCGATCGTCGGCGCGCTGGGCGGACCGGCGATCGAGGTCGCCGATTTTGCGGACGACACGGACGACACCGACGACATGGAGGTGGCCGAAGACGTCAGCGACGCGACGCCAAATCCGGCCCCGGCGCCCCGAGACGATCCGTTGCCTCAGCGGTCCCCGCACAACCCGGCTGCGGCTGCGGCATTCGACCGTCCGAAGGAGCCCGTGGCCCGCGCCGTGGGCGACGCCTGGGGCGGCTTCATGAATTGGTGGCACGACTCGCGGATGGGCGGCGGCGCCAAGGTCGTCATCCTCATCGTGGCGTCGTTGCTCGTGCTCTCGCAGGCGGAATGGCTGGCCCCGCTGGCCGTCGTCTTGGGGATGCTCTACCTCGTCTACCTCGCCGGGCGGGCCGTGGTCCTCAGTCTGGCGCCGGATGCGTCGGAGGAGTCGGACAAGGCCGCCATTCCCACGGGACCCAAACCGCCGCCCGCCACGCGGGTCTTCGCCTCGCATCACTTGCGGACGGTGTTGGAGCAGAAGACCTTTGCGCAAAAGCTTACCGAACTGACCGGCTCGCTGCTGATGTCGGCGTTCGTCTCGGCGGTGCTGTGCGTGCTCGTGCTCATCGTTGGGGGGCCGACCGTGGAGAACACGCCGCTGCACGGAGCCCCGCTGTACGTGTGGCTGCTGGTGAACTGCATGTTCGGCGCCTGGGCGGTGCTGATCGCGGCCAAGTTTTTTGAGCCGCGGAGCGACAAACCCAAGAGCGGTGACTTGGCCCACGCCGGTGAGCAGGCCTTCCGCCGCTTCGCCATGCTCGTGTTCGGCCTCGCGCTGGGGCTGATCGCCTTCGGCGTCAGCGAAGCGCTGATGCTCGAGTTCCGCGACACCTCGCCGGGCCTGCGGATGAACCACCCACTGCCGCGGCAGTTCTATGACGCCGCCGGGCAACCGCTGCTGTTCGCGTTCCTCGCCGTGTGGGCCGCCCTTTTCATCGCCCCGCGGTGGTGGCGGCAGGCCGATCCGCTTCGCAGGACGCGGCTCTCGATGCTGGGCGTGGGCGGGATCGTGCTCTGGGCCGTCCTGGTGGACGGCGTCGCACAATTCCCGCACATCTGGGTCGTGCTGATCGCCGCGGTGATCTCCATCGCGGTGCAGCTTTCCGCCCCGTGGATGTCACCGGCCGAAAAACAAGCCGCCCGGCAGAAGTTGGCGGAGTTGGAGGTAACGACATGAGCGCCGATACGGGAGTCATGATCGCCCCGGTGGCGCTATTAGCGCTGCTGCTCTTCCTCGCCTTGGCGGTGGGAACGGTGGTCCTCGTTGCCTCGATCGCGGCCAAACACAGGATGCTGGCCCCGGTGATCGGTCTGGGGGCGGTCGGTGGCGTGGTCCTCTTCCTGCTGCTGGGATTCTGGGTCGTCGCGCTAGTCGACCCTCGGGAGCATGGCCCGCACATTGGAGTAACGACGCACGTCGCCTACCCGGATGCGGAGATCGACGCGGCCATTCACGCGAACGCCGCTGCGGTAGAAACCGCCGATGCGATCGCCGAAAAGCCCGACGGCGTGGACGATGACGCCATCGCCGCCAAACCCGACGCACTTCCCGCCGAACCCGACGACACCAAATCCACCGCGGATACGCTCTCCGAAAGGCCGGAGACCGACGACCGCCCGGCGTGGGTCCAAGAGCCGGTCAACGAACCTCACCGCCGCACGGTTTCCTCCGGCTGGCATCCCAACCGCGTCGAGAGCCGCCGGGCGCTCGTCGAACAGCTGCAAAAGACCCTCAACGAACGGATGAACGAAACATTGGCGGAGCCGAAGGCCGCCGAGCGGATCGGCGTCACCCCGGCCGACGCCGTGGACTTCATCGAGCGGCACGCGCCAGAGTCGTACGAAGAAACAAAAACGCGGCTGGGCGAGATTCAGGAACTCGACCGCGAGTTCGGCCCGGTCACGCTGTATCAATCGCATCTGCTGGTCGATTTTGCGACGGCGCGCGACTTCGATGAAATGGCGAAGGCCCGCTACGCCCAGTGGCAAACCGATCAGGAGCAACTCCGCCGCCATCGGCAAGTACAAAAACGAACCGGCGCGATGGCGGTGTTGCTTGGCGGGCTGCTGTCGCTCATCGCCGTATTGTGGGGCTTTCTCAAACTCAACGCGTCCGCCGCTGGCCGCAACCACCGCGGCTTGCAGATCGCAGCGGCGATCGCCATACTCGCGGTGGTCGCGCTGGGGCTGACCCTGCTTGGATAAGTTGCGAGTGCTGAATAATGAATGTGGAATACTGAATAGAAGCGGTCCGTCACGCGAGTTTCGCCTTTACTCAGTATTCCACATTCAGCATTCACTATTCTTTCCTGCTATGCCCGAACTTTCCCAGACCGAAGCCCTGCTGATCGATGGCGTTCGCCAGGGCGAAGAAGACGCGTGGCGGCGTTTGATCGACCGGTATGAGGGCCGCCTTCTGGCCTTCGCCGAAAGCCGCCTGGGCAAGAAACCCGCCGCCGAGGACGTGGTGCAGGAGACCTTCATCGGGTTCCTCAACAGCCTGCCCAATTACGACGGCGAGCGGCCGCTGGAAGGTTACCTCTTCGCCATCTGCGCCTACAAAATTACCGACCATCTTCGCCGCGAAGGCCGCCGGCCGACCGTGCCGCTTTCTTCGGGCCCGCACTCGACGAGCGGCTCGTGGGAACCGCCGGGCAAGGCCCGCGTGGCCAGCAGCATCGTCCGCAGCGGCGAGCGGCGGGAGAAAGAGGCCGAAGCGTTAGCGATGGCGCTTGGCGGTTTTTTGAAGCGTTGGCGGGAGAAAGGCGACTGGACCAAGATCAAGTGCATGGAACTTCTGTTCGTCCGCGGCGTGGCGAATAAGGAAGTGGCGGAAGAGCTTGGCCTCTCCGAGCAGCAGGTGGCCAACTTCAAGTTCGACTTCCTGGCCCGGCTCAAAGGCTCGATGAAGAAGGCGGGCCTCTCGGAAGAACGGATCGCGGATTTCTCATAGCCCCGACCACGGATTGGGGTTGGCGTCGGCCTCCCCGACCACTCGTCGGGGCCATGTTCGGCGTCGTTTCGCGGAACGAAACGCGACATTCGATTGACGGCCGCCGCCGCTTCTGCTTTGATGCTGGTAGACACCCTCACCCACCGAGGACCGGACCATGCCCACCTATCCGTCCCGCCGCCGGTTCTTGAAAGAAGCCGGCGTCTCCGCCGCCGCGTTGCCCTTTGTCCTCAACCTGCCGAGTCTCGGCTTTGCGAACCAGTCGCAGCGGAAGAAGCGGCTGGTCGTCATGTTCAGCCCGGACGGCGTTATTCCCTGGGAATTCTGGCCAGAGGACACGGGCGATCAATTCACGCTGCCGGCCAGCGTTAAGCCGCTCGAGCCGTTCAAGGATCGCACGCTCTTCCTTCATGGCGTGTGCGACAAGCTCCGCGGCGACGGCGACAACCACATGCGGGGCATCGGTTGTTTGCTCACGGGCATCGAACTCTTCCCGGGCAACATCCAGGGTGGATCGCACACGCCTGCCGGTTGGGCCAGCGGCAAGTCGATCGATCAGGAGATCAAGGATCAATTGCAGCGGCGGCCGGCGTCTCACACCCGCTTCGGCTCGCTCGAGTTCGGCGTGCTCGTGCCCGACCGGGCCGATACCTGGACCCGCATGGTCTACGCCGGCCCGAACAAACCGATCGCTCCCATCGACGATCCTTACCAGATGTTCGGCAAGCTTTACGGGCAGGTGAAGGACCGAGAGAGTTTGAGAAGCGTGCTGGACGACGTGCGGGCGGAGTTGGAAGCGGTGCGCAAGCTCGTCAGCGAAGAAGATCGTCGGTTGCTCGACGAGCACACCACGCTGGTGCGGCAGATGGAAAGGGAACTCACGGAGGCGCCGGCGGAGATTCCCGAGCACGCGGTCCCCCAAATCGAGCAAGGCGTCATCGACGACAACGACAACATGCCCAGGCTCACCAAGATGCAGATCGATCTCTTGGTAAGCAGTCTCTCGGCCGATTTCGCTCGCGTCGCCACGCTGCAGCTCACCAACTCGGTCGGCCAGCCGAAGATGCGGTGGCTGGGGATCGAAGACGGGCAGCACACCCTCTCGCACAAGCCCGACAACGACAAGGACGTGGTGGACAAGCTGACCCGCATCAACCGTTGGTACGCCGAGCAGTTTGCGTACCTGGCGCGGCGGCTGGCGGAAACGCCGGAGCCCGGCGGCCCCGGCAGCCTGCTCGAGAACACCACCATCGTCTGGACCAATGAGTTGGGCAAAGGCAACAGCCACACACTCGACAACATACCGTTCGTGCTGATCGGCGGCGGCTTGGGCTTCAAAATGGGCCGCTCGCTGAAGTATAAGAAGGTCCCGCACAACCGCCTCTTGATGTCGTTCGCGGCGGGGATGGACGTGGAACTGAAGACGTTCGGCAAACCAGAACTCTGCGAGGATGGGCTACTGAGCGATCTGACATAAGCCGCTTGCAGCGTAGCGACGGCTACAACAAAGGAATCTCGCGCAGAGACGCGGAGGCGCAAAGGAGAGGAATTTCTCGCAGCGGCGCGGCGGCGCAGCGAAGCTAGATGGCATGCTGGCCGATTACACAATATCTCGGTTCATGTCGCGAAGAAGAGAAGGGTGAGATTGAGCTAGCTTTCTTGATTGACGTCAAGGGCATGAAGACATGGTTTGGCCGGAACTGGAGCGTGACTCGCGTCGATATCACTACGGAGTTGGATCGGCAGCAGACGTCACGACTGCTGGTTGTCATGTTCAAGTGTTTGCGATAGCCGCGGGGACCTGCGGGATTCTGCTGGTTTACTTGTCGTGTCGTCAACCACCCGCCAAGGCGGCAATAGGCGAACAAGCATTCTTCTGGGGAGTTCTACTTCTGATCGTCGGAATCGTCGGCAACTATCAGATCGTCTTCACGGTGATTCACGGCATTACCGACTTGATCTTTTGCGCCGCTACGCGAAAATCTGAAGACATTGACTAAGCTGCGCCGCCGCGAGAAACACTCTTCACAATCCCCTCCGCGCCTCTGCGTGAAATTCTTATAATTCTCGCGCAGTGGCGCTGCGGAGCATTGGCGCTGAGGAAAGCAGAATCGGTTCGCAGGAGAATGGAAATGGCAGACAGCGAAGAACCCAAGATCATCGTGGATGAAGACTGGAAGAGCCAGGTTCAGGCGGAGAAGGAGCGGCTCGACAAGGAGGCTGCCGGGAGTGAGCGGGAGCAAGCCGCCGCGGGGGCCGCTGAAGCCGCGGAGCTCTCGGCCGCCGAGGATGATCCGCAGCTTCCCCCGCCCTCCTTTGCGATGCTCGTCTCGTCGATGGCCGCCCAGGCGATGGTCGCCCTGGGGCAGCTTCCCGATCCCGTCAGCGGCGAGGCGGGCGTTCGGCCAAACCTCGCCCGCTACAGCATCGACACGCTCGAAATGCTCGAGAAAAAGACGCGGGGCAATCTCGACGACGCGGAGCAGCGGATGCTCGAGGACATCCTGCACCAACTCCGCATGGCATTCGTGGCGGTGAAGCAATAGCCCCGACCATTGGTCGGGGCTATGGTGTGGTCAGGGCTATGGCGCCGGCCCTTCGAGTTCCACTGGTGGCGGCGGCAGGATGACGCTGCCCTTGGGCGCCAGCGGCAGCTTCAGGGCGTTGCTCACCGTGCCATCCCCGCGGATCACGACGATCTCGGCGTCGGTCGTGCCGGCCAGCGGAATTTCCGGCAACTCGACGAGCACGCCCAGGTCATACCAGCCTTTGATCTTGGCGTCGAGTTCCAGGCCTTTGACGAAGACCACCACCTGGCCCGGTTCCGGCCCCAGGCCTTCGCCGGCCAGGGCCACGTCGGCGCCGGGGACACCGGTTTCCAAGTCGGTCGAGAAGAGGGCCGGATCGACCGGGGGCGCCTCCTCACGCGCGAGATTGGCGCCGTTGTTCTTCTCATCGACTTCGGCGATTTCCTCGCCGGCGTCCACCAGCACATGGATTCGGTCGAACGGGGCCGGCTTGGCGGAGGCATCACCCGCGGGAACCATCGCGGTGGCCGCAAACGGCAACCGGAGATCGACCGGCTGCGTCTCGCCGGCCTTGATGGCGTCGATCCGCACGCCGTCCTGCGGTAGCTTGCCGGCGACGTCGTCGCCGAGGCTCGCCAGCAGAATCACGTTGAAGCCTTCGTCGACGTCCACGCCGCTGTTATTGCGGACCCACACGCGATATCGCGGGCCGATCTCTTCTTCCGGATGGCCGGCGTCTACGAAGCGGACCGCGAGCAGCTCCAAGTCCGGCTGTTCGCGGGTCTCGACCACCGGTGGCGGCTCGACCCATGTGCCTGCGGGATCCGTCGGCAGCGGCGACCACACCGTCACGTTTTCGATGAAGTACGGCGTGGCGATGTAGGCGGGGCACGGATCGTACAGGATCGGCCGGCACAGATACGGCCGCGGATCGTACCAGGGGTGGACCCAATCCCAAAAACTCCAACGCACCCACGGCCGCCAGTGCGGATACCAGACCCGGTGCGGATACCACCGCGGCCCCCAGTACTGCCCGCCGAAGCTGACGTTGACATAGGTATTGTGGAGGTGGCCGAGGTGATGGTCGTACCGCCATCCGCCGCCGCGGCTGAGCCGGTCGAGATGGCCGAGCCGCCGGGCGACGTCGCCGTGCCGGAAATAGTCGAACTGCCGAACGAAGTTGTGCCGGCCGCCGACCGCCGAACGGGCAAGGTGATCGAGGTTGGCGCCCCGGTAGCGATCATAAAACGCCCCGTAGCCGCCGTGCGGACCGCCTCGCCGTTCGGGGAAATAGTCGCCGCTGCGTCCGCCGCTGCGAACGCCGGGACCGTGGTCACGGCGGAGGTCGGCGAGCTGTTCGCCGCGAATCCGATCGAATCCGCTGGCCTTGAAGGCTTCCCGCGTGCGCTCCGGCCGCTCCACGCCGGGCGGCAGCCCGTTGCGGTCGATGCGGCGGGCCATCTCAGCGCGGGCGCCGGAGGCGGGGCCGCTGCCCGGCCGCGGCCCAACCGATTCCAGACCGCTGGCGCGGCTCCGCAGCCGCCGTGAGATCTCTTCGCGGGAAAGCCCGCCTACGTTGTCGCGCAACCGTTCCACCGCCCGCGAGCGGAAGTCGGGATCGCTCATCCGCCGGGCGAACTCGCTGCGGGAGTCGCTGGGGCCGCCCAAGCCGCCGCGGTCCGCCACAGGGCTGCGACCTCGCGATGATTCCAACCGCGCACGGACCGCGTCAGCGCCGCTTCGCGCGGGGCTATCGCTGCGATCCGCAACCGCGCCGCGTCCTCGGAAGGCGTCGAGCCGCTCCCGTGTGGAATCGGCGGCGCTGCGAGAACCACCGGAGCTGGCGCTACGCGCCGCGGAATGTTCCGTCCGATCCCGGGTCGCGGTCGCGGTCGCGGCTTGCCGGGACCGGCTCGCCTCAAACCGCGAGGCGGCCGCGCGAAACGCATCCTGCATACTGCGGCTGCCGAAGGTTCGAGCCCCGCTGCTCGAATCTTGTGCGAGGGCGCTGGGACCGCGCGAACCGCGCGAACCGCGATCCAGCGACCCGTCCGGCCCGCGACTGCGGAAGGAGCCGCCGCTGGATGAACGTGAGGGGTCCGCGGATCGTCGCATTTCGCTCCGTGAAACGGCGTCCGCCTGCGGAGTCGACTGCGACGAACGACCGTTCAAATTCGTCCGGCTACGGGACGAACCAGGCGTCGAGCGAGAGAATGATGGAATGGATCGTGACGAAGGCGCGGAACGGGAAACGGAAGGTGTGGAACGGGATCCCGAACTGGCCGGCGGCCGGAACGAAGAAGGCCCCCTTGATGAGCCGCGCGAAATGGAAGAACGCCGCGAGAAAGGCGAGCCGCGGGAGATCGACGGCCCGTGCGAGGGCGCGCCGCGCGAGATCGAGGAGCCGCGCGACGAGCTTCTCGAAATGGAAGGCCCACGCGATGACGACCCGCGAGAGAAGGCCGAGGGGGAACTTGACGCGCCTCGCGAAGACGCCGAACGGGAAAACGACGGGCCCCGCGAAGAAGTGCCGCGAGAAGATGAGGCCCCCCGCGACCCGCTGCCCTGGTAGGCGCCGCCCGGTCCCCGCGAGCCGCGGCCTTGGGCGTGGCTGTCCGTGGCGATCATCGCCACCGCGACGACGGCGGCCAGAGCAATCTTCCAAACGTGTTTCATCCAACGGTAACACATGGCTGCCTCCTATGGTGGGTGGTACGCGGCAGCGGCAGGGCCCGCGCGCAAAGTATTCTGCATGAAACTCACTCGCAAAATACAAGCCGAATCCGCAAAAACGTCCGGCCGCTACGCGATTCGTTCCCCGTAACTTATTGTAGAGAAACACGTTGGAAAGAAAATGCTGCGGTCACAAGAAACGGCGCCAAAACACGGCCCCCGCGCCGAAGCGCCGTCCATCCGATGACGAAACGTATCAAATCGAGGACGAACCGCTCTTGCCGAGGGAACCATCCGGAACTGCATCTTCAATCCCACTCTACCCACGCCCGTCGTCGTTCCGACGACGGCTAAACAACACCCTCATCCCGCGAGCAGTTCGGCCCCGCACGTTTTCGCGCAGGCCGCTACGGCCCTATCGCGGATGGCCTCGGCCTCTTCGCTGGTAAGGGTACGGTCGTCGGCTTGAAAGGTGAGGGTGAGCAGCAGCCGTTTCTTGCCGGGGCCGTCCTTGGCCGCGTTGCGGTACGTTTCGCGATAGTCGATGGCGACCAGTTCGTCCCCTGCGCCTTGCCGGGCGGCCGCCGCCAGGTCGGCCCAGCGAACCGCCTCGTCCACGATCAGGTTGACATCGTGCTCGACCGCGGGGTAGGGGCTGATCGGTTTCGCTTGCGGCGTCAGGTCCGCGTGCTCATGCAGCACATCGAACCGCAGTTCGGCGAGCGTCGCGTCGCCGCGGAGGGCGAACGCCTCCCGGCCCGTCTCGCTGAGTTCTCCGAGGTAGCCCAGCAATGCGCCGGCGAGGGAAAGCCGCACCGCCCGCCCGCCGGCTAGCGAAGGATGGGTGTAATCGCCAATCTCCAACTCCGCCGCGATTCTCAGTTCGCCAAGCAGCGTCTCGATCACGCCCTTCACGGCAAAGTAGTCGTCATTGCTTACGATGGAAAGAACAGGCCATTCGTCAGCAAGTCCTGAAGCACTCGCGGCGTACGCGCGGGCCGTTTCGAACAGGCGAACCTCCTCGTTGCCGAGCGATTCGTTCGTCTTGAGCACGACCAACAGGCTCGGGGCGACGCTCCGCCGCAGCCGGTCCGCCCCGCGGAGCATCGGCGAGAGCGTCGCCAGCGGCGGGGCGTCGCTGAACGGGTGGAACGCGTCGTCCGTCGCTTCATCCACCACGCTGGCGGTGACCGCCTCGAAGTATCCCAGCGAGTTCATCGTCCGCCGCACGATGTCCAGCGTGCGATCTTCTTCCCGGCGGGCCGACGTGGTGAGCTTGATGTGTGTGGCCGGCGGGGCCTTGTCGTAGCCGTAGACGCGGGCGACTTCTTCGATCAGATCGATCTCCCGCGTCAGGTCCTTCCGCCAACTCGGCGGGAGGACGGCATAGCCCTCTCCCTGTGGGAGAGGGTTGGGTGAGGGCGCCCCCCCATCAAGGCCGCGCAGCCCCAAGCCACCCAGGATTCGTGTCACTTCTTCGGCGGGGATCTCATATCCGAGTAGCCGCTCGATCTGCGCGAACCGCAGGGTGATCGGCTCGCGCTGCGGGGCCGGCTGGCCCGCGTCGGCCATCCCTGCGGACAGCTTCCCGCCGGCCAGTTCCAAAATGAGCTCGCAGCAGCGTCGGCTCGCCCAATCGACGCCCTCGGGGTCCATGCCTCGCTCGAACCGGTAGCTGGACGGGCTGTGCAGGTTGAGGGCCCGGGCCGCGGCCCGGACGGCGAGTTGGGAGAAGTCGGCGGCCTCGATGAGCACGTCGGTGGTCGCCTCGGAAATCTCGCTGTTGGCCCCGCCCATCACGCCGGCCAGGGCTACGGCCCGCTCGGCGTCGGCGATGACGCAGATGCCCGGCCGCAGTTCGTACGTGCGGTGGTCGATCGCCTCGAACGGCTCGCCGGGCAGGGCCTCGCGGACGATGATTTTGCCGCCGCGGACCTCGGCGAAGTCGAAGGCGTGCAACGGCTGGCCGCACTCCATCAGCACGTAGTTGGTGATATCGACGACGTTGTTAATCGTCGGCATGCCAACGGCCGCGAGCCGCTGGATCAGCCACGGGGCGCTTGGACCAATCTTCACGCCGCGGACGAGGCGAGCCGTGTACCGGCGGCACAGATCGGGCGAGGCGATCTCGACGGAGAATCCCAAGCCGGCGGGCGGGACGCCGCCCAGCGGCGGACCGGCCTGAAGGGGCCGCGGGTCCTTCACGTTCAGCGGCCGGTCGTACAGGGTCGCAATCTCCCGGGCCACGCCGATGTGGCCGAGGCAATCGGGCCGATTGCTCGTTATCTCCAAGTCCAGCGTGGTGTCGTCACCGTGCTCGTCGGTTCCTTCATGATTGAGCCCCGCAAACGCCAACCGCTGAGCAAGCTCAGCGTGCGAGGCGGGAAGTTCGACGAAGTCGGCAAGCCAGCGGAGCGAAACAAGCATGGGAAGGCGGAAGTGTGAAGTCGGAAGGCGGAATCTTGCGGGTTGGCCAGTATATCGCGGGGGGCGCCGATGCGTCATGGGGCGCTGCGCAGCGTCAAGGCGAATCCGCCGCTTCGACGGCCAACCACATCTGTTCTTTGTCGAGTGTGGCGGGCGGGGTATGGATTTCGGACACGGCCAGCGAGGCTCCGAGGTCCTCGGCTTCGGGAGGCAAGACCCACACCGGCAGCGTTTCCAGTGTTCGCGGGCCAATTCGGACGTCCTTGAGCTGCGCCTTGCGGACCGTGATCCGGCGGTCGTCCAACGTGAACACCGCCTGCGGCACGCGGCGGTCGATGGGGAGGGACAACCGGACGGCCGCCGACGCGGGAATCCAACTCGGCGCCTCTTCGCGGAGCGTGACCGTCAGCAGGCGGCGGTCCCCAATGATGATGGTCGTCCGCGGCCGCCCGGCCGTATGGCTGTAGGGAACGCCGTCGTCAAAGAAGAAGTCCCGCAGTTGTTCCAGGTCTCGGGCCAAGGACTTCAGCGGACGTCGCGGCGAGAGCGGCTGCGAGGGCGCGAGCTGGGCAAAGGCCCGCTGCGCGTCGTCGTCGGCGTCCAACTCCGCGTAGCGTTTTTCCAGTTCGGCGAGCCCCCCGGCCAGTCGCAGCGTCGCCAGGCCGCCGCGGGCGTAGGCCGCCACACGGTCGCGGGCAATGTCATTGACGCTCGGCAGTTCACCCACCTCGGCGGGATCCACGGCTTTCGTAAACGGAGGTTCGTTCAGCCGCCGCTTCAGCCGTTCGATGGCCTGGTAGGTCTCGGTCGTCGCGACGGCGGTGTTCATGCGGATGCGGGTCAGTTCTTCCAGCGTTTCCGCAAGCCGTCGTCGCTGCTCCCAGACCCGGCGGTTGGTCGCGGTCGCGGCCTGGAATTGGCGGTGGAGCGATTCCGCCTCGGCTTGCAGCTTGCGGGCGTCGGTCAGGGCTTGGGTAACGTCGATCTCGATGGGAGGCAGCCAGCGGCCGGCGTGCAGGACGAGGCCGGCGGCGCGAAGCGCGTCTTCGGCGGCCGCGACGTTGGGCCCGCCGCCGGGATGGGCGGGGCCCTCGTCCGCCATTGCTGAAGGCGGAAGCGCGGACGCCGCCAGGGCGATTACAAGAGGAATGATTGATATTTTCAGCATGTTCCGGTCAGGGGTTTTGGGAAACCGCCGCCGCCGGCCGACGCTCCGCAATCCGCCGCCGCCGCCGCGCCGATGAAGGAAGATGCCGGCGGGTATGCGGAAGCGTCGTCGATCCCTCGGCGCCGGCGGGCGATCGCGATGGAGCACGGTAAATTTCAAGCCAACGCCCCCTGGGCGGAACTGGGAAGGATCGAAGGATGTGGCGAGCGTTCTTCTTGGCGCTGGGCGCCACCACGTTTATTCTCGGCGCTGAATGCACCGTCGTCGAGAAGGTCATCCTTGCGGGCGGCCGGGCCGCCACGGCCCCCGAAACCGCCGAGCCGCTGCCGGTCACCCAGTCGCTCAATCCCGACCCCTGGTTCGCGGGCAACGCCCCGAGTCTCTCCGCCCCCGCCCCGCAATCGGCGTCCTCGGGCAGGCAGGAATACACCCCGCCCGACTGGGCTCCCTGGAGCCTGATGAGCGCCGGGGCGGTGATCATGCTCTATTCGTTTTCCATTCCCAAGCGGATGCACGGGTAGGTTGGCGTCGGGCTCCGTTTCCCTTGCTTACGCTGTGGGTTCCGTTTTTCTTGCTTACGCTACGGGCTCTGAGGGTTGGTGCGGTTCTCCGTTTTCCGTCCGCCTCAGCGCTTGTTGCTTTTTTGCAACGCTTTTGAATCAGTTGTGACGCCGGCGCCAGATGCGCCGGGCGCCGCGGCAAAAAAACACGGGGCGGGCAGCGGGAATCGGCCAACTTCGCCGCCGCCATGTTCCGATGCCTTGTCTGTCGCGCCGCTGTGCTTCCATGGTGGGAACGCACGCGCGGCCGCGCCGACCCCCAGCGGACGCCGCCCAGGCGCCGCGAGGTTTGCGCCGCCACACCCGGAACGGACTCCAATCGGCGGGCCCTGGCCGTCAGGCCCCTTTAACAAACGCGTTTCGTTGGCCTTTCGCCCGGGGTGGGGCGGCCCGGCCAACACCGATCTGCCAGCAAGGAGTCACGAAATGAAAAGGATGTTCTGGGTTGCGCCGCTGTTGATCGCGGCCCTGTGTGCAATGTTCCCCCTGCGGCCAGCGCAGGCCCAGCGCCACGTTTCCGCCGCCTTGCCGCTGCCCGAGTTCACCTCGGTCGGCGGCCAACATTTCGCTTACGCCGACGATATCTACGGACCGGCGGTGACTCCCATCGGATACGCGCCCGAAGCGATCGACGACCCCCACGAGTCGAGTTCGCCCGAACGAGCGCGGGACGTCACGTCCGTTCCGACCGTCGCGCCGTGCCCCGAATCGAACGATTTCCTCGACCGCCTCCGCCAACCCTGGAGCGCGCCGGTCGTGGCCGGCTGCGGCGCCGGCTATGCGTCTGCGGCGCCCTGCTGCACGGACCGCTGGTTCGCCGGCGCGTACGCCCTGTGGATGACCCGCGACGCCGAAAACGAGCAGTTCTACAGCTATGACGACACCGACATCGCCAACCAGTTGATCAGCACCAACGACCTGAACTTCGACTACACCGGCGGCGTGGACGTGCGGTTTGGCCGGACGTTTTGCTGCGGCCAGTACGCCCTGGAAGCCGTCTACTGGGGTGTGTTCCCCGGAACGAAGCAGGCCAGCCTGTACGACGACGACATGCCGGGCTTCCTCAACAGCGTGTGGGACATGAGCACGCTGAACTACGATAACGGCGTCGATCCGATCACCAGCGTGGACACCTTCACCGACGCCGCGGAAGTCCACCGCGTCCGTCGCGACCAGGACATCCACAACGTCGAAATCAACCTGTTCCACTGCCCGCTCACCTGGGCCAGCGGCATGTGCTGCGGCATCGCCGACTACGGCTGCGGCGGAGGTTGCGGGCCGGACGGCTGCGGCGGCTCCTGCTACGGCGGCTGCGCTTCCCGGCTGAATATGAGCTACAGCTTCGGCCTGCGGTATCTGTACTTCAGCGACGACATCCAGTTCGCCTCCAGCCGGTACGACCGCAACTGGGGCGGCGACCCCCGTGGCGAAATCTTCTGGGACAACGGCGTCGAGAACCACTTCATCGGCCCGCAGGTCGGCTTCTACGCCGATTACTGCGTGACGAACCGGTTGCTGGTAAACCTCGACACCAAGTTCGGCATCTACGGGAACCACATCAACCACGACCAGGCGATCTACGGCAACAACGGCGACGCGGTGGTCGGGGCCGGGCCCAACGCCGGCCGGGCCTACCGCATCGACGCCGACCGCAACCAGGTCTCGTTCATCGGCGAGTTCGACCTGGGGTTGAAGTACCACCTCACGCAGCGGCTGCGGCTGGTGGGCGGCTACCGGGTGCTGGCGATCAGCGGCGTCGCCCATCCCACGAGCCAGATTCCCTACAACTTCGCGGGCATCCAGGACGTGGAAGACGTGGACGGCAACGGCCACCTGCTGCTGCACGGCGGCTACGTCGGAGCCGAGTTCACCTGGTAACCTGATCGGCCAAAACCCCCTCTCCCGACTTGTTTGGGAGAGAGGTTGCGTCAACGGCCGGGCGGCTCCGCGAATGGAGTCACTCGGCCGTTTTCGTTGGGATCGAGCGGAATTCTTCCGTCAGGCCCGATCTCGTCCTTTGCTCGTGATTGACCGCGTTCCGGCGCCGCGCTACCATATCCTCGGGCCTCTTGGTCGGTTGACGCCTGTACGTTCATGACGAGACTCCTATTCGCGCCCGTTCTCGCTGCAATCGCACTCATGGCGCCGTGCCGCTCGGCATGGGCCGATCGCGTCATTCTCCGCAACCTAGACATAATCAGTGACACCGCGATCACTTCCGTTGACGACGACGGGCTGAAGCTGGCGGGCGGCCGCTTCATCGGGTGGGATGAAGTGGAACGCGCCACCACGATCTCCCCTCGCCCTTCGGGAGAGGGGCCGGGGGCGAGGGTCGCGCAGGAACAAATCGATGAGCGGCTCAAAACGCTGGGCGAGCCGCTGTACCGGATTCGGGCCCGGCTCAAAGTGGGCGACTCGACGGGGCTTCTGAAGTTCGCCGAGCCCCTCGCCGATCGGTTTTCGGCCTCACAGGGACGGTCGGCCGCGCTGGTTCACACCGCGTTGTACCGCGGGTTGGTCGAAGCGGGTCGCTATGAAGAAGCGGTCGCACCGCTTTTGGCCGCCAGCGACGGCGTGGCCCGGGGGTTCGCGAAGGGTTTTGACGGCGCAATCGAGCGGGCGCTCGAACTCGACCCGGCGACCGGGCTGGCGGCCGACCTGCCGCCGCTCTTCTTCGACAAGGAAGCCGCGCAGAAATCGCTTCCGATCGCGTTCGAGGTCATCCGGCAAATGAAGGCGCCGTTGCCCGCCTCCGCGAGGCTCTATTACGCCGGGCTGCTCATCGTGGCGGGGCAACCCGAAAAGGCCCCCGGCGCCCTGAACGGGCTGCCTTGGAACGACGCGCTGACGCCCTGGCGGGAAGTCCTGCTGGCGGGCGGTGAAATTGCCACCAAGGAGTCGGAACGCGCGATCGGCCGGTTGCTCCCTCGCGTCGCCGGCTTCCCACCACCGGCGCGGGCGTTGGCGTACTACTACCTGGGAACGGCCCAGGACGATCCCCCGCGGGATGTCCTCTGGCTCTTGCACATTCCGGCCGCGCACGCGACAACATATCCTCACGTGACGGCGATGGCGATATACCAGGCGTCCGAGAAACTCGCCGAGCGGGGCGACGCCGCCGCCGCCCAGTCGCTGCGGCAGGAACTCCGCACGCAATACCCCGCCACCCATGCGGCGAAACGGCTATCGCACGACTCGGAGCCCGAAGCGTAAAAAGCGAGCCGAAAGCGACAGCGACGAATCAGAGCCGGAAGCGTAAGCGACGGACCTGAGCCCGAAGCGTTAGCAAGGACTCGAAACCCAAGGCAAGCGTTCTGATGTTGCGAATTCCATTGAGTTCAGCGCTGTCTTGCGTCGTTGCGTTTGGCCTGCTGGCGGCGATGAGCGCCCCGGCGCCAGCCCAAAGTGACGACGCCGCTACGATCGAAACCGCCGAATCCGCCGGCGACACGGACGATCCAACGGCACGAGCCTCTAAAAACGAAGAAGACAAAGGCCGGACCCTCCTGCAAACCGTCGCCGATGGCGGCGTGGTCGGCCTGCTGATCGGGCTGATGTCGATGGCGATGGTCTATTTGATCGTCGAGCATTTTCTCTCGATCAACAAAGCCCAGCTCATTCCCGACGGCCCGTTGTACGAGCTGGAGCAGCTCATCGCCAAAGGCCAGTTCGACGACGCCCTGGCGTACAGCGGCGACCCGGCGAACGACTCGCTGGCGACGGCCTGCGTCCACGCGGGGCTGGTCCGCTACAAGTCTTCGGAGTTCGGCTTCGCCGAATACAAGACGGCGATGGAAGAGGCCGGCGAGGATCAGACGGGCAAGCTTTACCGCAAGACCGAGGCGCTGGGTCTGATCGGTTCGATTGCCCCGATGCTGGGGCTGATCGGAACGGTTCTCGGCATGATCACGGCGTTTAACGATATTCCGCAGGACGGCGCCGCCAAGCCGGGCGACGTCGCGCCTGGCATCGCCCAGGCCCTCGTCACGACGCTGTTGGGGCTGATCGTCGCGATCCCGGCGATGGTGGCGTTCAGCTACTTCCGCAACAAGATCGACTCCCTCGTCGCCGAGGCGGGCAAGCGGGTGGAGCAAGTGACAATCCCACTGAGCCGGCAAAAGCGGTAAAGGACGAGGAAATCCTAAGCACGAATATCGAAATCCGAAACAAGTCACCAATCCAAAATTCAGATGTTCAAAACGCCCTTCCACCGTCCCGCGCTGGGGCAGCGGTTTTTGGATTTCGGTCATTCGTGCTTCGAATTTGTTTCGGATTTCGAGATTCGGATTTCGGATTTCAACATGCGCGCAAACCGCGCTGAAGCTACGGTGTAAGGATCTAATGCGTCTTACCAGGCATCGCCGCCCGTCGCTGGCTCGGCTGAACATGACGCCGATGATCGACATCGTCTTCCTGATGCTGGTCTTCTTTCTGACCGTTTCCCAGGTTTCGAAGATTCAGGAGGCGCCGGTCGATTTGCCCAAGCAGCTCGGATCGCAGGACCAGCGAATCTCGAAGCTCACGATCAACGTCACCGCCTCCGGCGAGATTATCGTGTTGGGGGAGCGGTATTCCACCGCCGAGGTGGTCGCCCTGGTTGGCGCCGAATTGACGGAAGTTGTTGATCCATCTCGGGTTACGGTCGTCCTGCGGTGCGATCAGGCGGCCGACAGCGCGGTCGCCAGCGACATCATGGAGTCGCTACAGCGGATGGGGATCCGGCGGGTCTACACGGCCGTCGAAACCCCGGCAGGTTGACCGGATTCCCGCAAAAATCGAAGGGAATTGTGACGTGCTTTACAGAAAGGTAAGCGTCCGGTGCCCATAATTCCTTTGTTCCTCCCACGTGGCTCCATGCCGGCCGCGCGCTTCCCCTAACCGCGGCCGGCTGGGGCCTTTTTGGGTTTCTTGGGGCGCGATCACCCAATTTAATTGGGGCGAATTGCCCCAATTTCTGCCCGTTCCCATCGGGCAGATTCTTCCCTAACGCTTGCCCTGGCTGAACTTGCGCCCATAGCGCTGGTCACTCGCGGGCGCGGCACGGCGATTGCACCCTTCACAGCATAGAAAACGCTTCGGGTTGCCAGAGCGATAGTCTGGCGCCCTGAGGCGCATGGATTCTTACCAGAGGACTCCTTGATGATTGCCCCAGCTCGGCCCAAACCGTTGGTGTACGTGGTGGATGTGGACCGCAGCGGTTACGCCTTTGCCGACGATCCGCGGTCGGGCGTGACGACCCGCTTTTTTGACGGCGCCGCCGCGGCGCTGCGTTGTCGGGCCGACACGCCCCCGGCGCTTTGGCTGATCAATCAGGAGCTTCCCGAGATGTCGGGCACGGACCTGCTGGAGCTGCTCGGCCGCCGCAGCCGTTGTCCCGTCGGAATTGTAACCCGTGATTACGATCCCCAAGCCGAGATCGCGGCCCGAACCGCGGGGGCGACGTTTTACCTGGCCAAACCGGTAAGCGACATGTTTTTGCCCCGCCCCGTCGCCGCCTGAGACCGCCGACCCATCGCAAACAAGCCACGAACACGCCCGTTACGAAAGACCCAGCCATGAGATGGACAACTTCACGCAGGAGCATGCCCCGGTCGCACCGCTTCTATTCGCCCCGTTGGTTGCGGACCGATGGGGCGCCGCCGCCGGTCACGATGGTCCGCAGCGGCCTGAAGGTGATCGCCGTGGGCCGCCGCGAAGCAATGGTAACCCGCCCCGCGCCCACCCGCAACATCGCAGCCAAATAGCGCAGGCAGCATGTCGGCCAGGCTCGGTTCGGGCCGGCGTCGAAACCCGCAGGGTAAGCGATCAACTGCTTAGAAAGTAATGATCGCATCCATCCCGAAGAACGACTCCGACGCCACGCTGGCGTACCGCTGGTAGCGGTATTCCGGACGCAGGACCACATTGGCGTGGGGCTTCACGTTCAGGCCGAAGGTGTACGCGAGAACCTCGTCCGGCTGGCGCGGATCGCTGTACCACTCCAAGCGGTTGCCGATCGCCAGGCAATCGTTGACATAGTAGAAGAGGTACGTGTTGGCCCCGTACACCTTCGTTCCGTCGGGCGAATTGACGACTTGCTGAATGAAGTCGCTGTTGTCGATGTAGTCGCCCTGCAAGACCACTTCCAGCTTCTCAGTCAGGGCCCAATCGACCACGATGCTGTGGGAATAGCCATCGTCGTCGCTGATACCGCCGAAGTTGCCCAGCGTGGCGACGTAGGCCGCCGAGAGGTTCTGGGTGAGTTGCAGGCTCATGCCGGCCAGGAAGGTCGAGCCGTTCTGGTTCTGCACGAAGCCGGTGTCCCAGCCCATCGTCCAGCCGCCCCACAGGGTGATGTGGTCGCCCAGGGCGTAATCGGCCAGCACGCCCGTGTGCGTAAACGGCTCGGCGTTGTACTGCGTAAAGGCGTGCGAATAGAAAAAGTTATTGGGCGCCATGACGACCTCGTAGCCGACGATGGTGAAGAACTTGCCGGCCGTGATCGTCAGGTCGTTCCAGCCCAGTTGCACGTAGGCCTGTGGGACCGCGCTGCCGTAATGGGCGCCGTAGTCCCAGCCGTTGTCCCATTCGGCGCCGGGATTGCCGAAGGCCTGGGTGTCGGGGCCGTCAGTTCCGTAGACGTAATCGACCCGGCCGCCGAAGTCCACGCCGCAGCCACCGGTGTCCACTGGCCGTTCGATGTAGGCCCAAGCCTGCTGCATTTGCACGGTATTCACATAGGTGTTGAACAGGCTCGTGCCGTTCGGGGCGGCCGGCGGGGGAGGGTATTGGCCTTGGGTGTAGTATCCCGCTTGCATCCAGCCACCGACCTTGAGGTTCCAGCAGTTGTCGCCGGAGCTGAGTTCCCAGGGATCGCCGAGATCGCAGATTCCCAGTCCGCAGCCGGCGAGACTGGGCCAGCAGGCGTTTCCGCAGACGCTGTCGCAGTAATTGTCGCAGCCCGCCGCGGCGGCCTGTTGGGCGTACTGGGGCTGCGCGGCGGCCTGGGCGCCGGCCGCAGTGGGGCCGCCGCTTTGCTGCGCCAACGCAAAACCGGCGAGGAGCGTCGCCACTGCGGTGAAAGTCATGAGTGAAAATCGCATGGTACCCAAGCCTCCTAGGGTCAGTCTGGAACTGGCGTTGTTCGCCTGCGAGTAGGACGCGAACCCCCGACCAACGTCGGACGACACGTTCGTGCGTTGCCGAGGTTGTGACGGGATCCCGCGCGTGCGCCTGCGCCGCGACGAGTCGAAAGCCGAACCTTTCCGAGGCGCCACGCGGGCGCGGCACGGCAATTACTAAAAGTTCTCGGAACGTTGGTTGCGGTAAATCCAACAGATACGGAACAGGCGGAATAGCGGTGATAAACCACGCAAGCTTCGCATGCTCCGCAGATTGCCGCGTGGGTTCGCTATTGGTTTCCGTGTCGCTAAGATGGGCATGTTGAAGGACGCAGCGCTCGCGGCGTCGCGGATGGGTCCATGACAGCGACGCCAGGAATTACGACTCAAAAAACGCAAGCAACATGAAACAGGACAACGGGTTAACGCGGGCGGTCACCATCACGGCGATGTCGCTGATTCCCTTTCTGAGCGCGGGATGTTCGCTGGCCCTGGCCGAGGAGGTTTCCGGCGAGCGGGCGGGCGCCCCGGTGGAGAGCGGCGCGGAATCGGCCCGCTACGAGGTCTCCCACCCGCAAATGGGGGTACTGTTCAAGATCGCGTTCTACGCCCCGTCGCGATCCCAGGCCGAGGCCGCGTCCGCGGCGGCGGTGGCCCGCATCGACGCTGTCAACGCGATCTTCACGAATTACTCCAGCGAGAGCGAGGCGATGCGGCTGTGCCATTCGGCGCCGCACGCCCAGCCGCAGCCGATCAGCGACGAGATGTGCCTCGTCCTCGATATGTCGCAGCGGATGCACGCGGCCTCGGGCGGCGTGTTCGACGTGACGGTCGGCTCGATCACCAAGCTCTGGCGGCGGGCCCGGCGGCGGCGGCAGTGGCCCACGCCCGAGCAATGGCGTGAGGCGGCGGCGCCGGTGGGAATGCAGGGAGTGGAGTTGTCCGCGGTGGGTTCGAAGAAGTTCGCGCGGCTGACCCGCGAAGGCGTGCGGTTCGATTTCGGCGGCGTCGCCAAAGGATATGCGGCCGACGAGGCGATCAACGTCCTTAAAGAGCACGGCATTGTGCGGGCCCTGGTGGACGCCAGCGGCGACATCACGGTGGGCGAAGCGCCGCCGGGCGAAACGGGTTGGAAGATCGCCATCCGAACCGATCCCAGGGCGGATGAAGAGGTTCCGGAAGGGCGCGATGCCCGGAAACCGCTGGCGCTCTCGCTGGCCCATGTGGCGGTCGCCACCTCGGGCGACGCCACGCAGTTTTTCATCCATCAGGGCGTTCGCTACTCGCACATCGTCGATCCCCGCACGGGCCGCCCGGTGGCCGGCGCGGCGACGGTCACCGTCATCGCCAGAACCGGCGCCGAGGCCGACATGCTGGCGTCGGCGGTCAGCGTGCTGGGCTGCTGCGAGGGCAAGCGGCTGATTGAAAAGACGCCCGGCGCCGCCGCCCGCATCGACACGCCGCTGGGTGAGAAGCGGCACGCGGTGACAACGCGGGGTTTTTCCCGGTGGATCGATTAGAATGAAACAAGAACTTGCCAACCGTCGCAGCCGGGAAACTTCCGCCGTCCCCCTTCCCGCTATCGACTTCCGCTGTCCCCCTACCGTCTTCCGCTTGTGTTCGCCGCCCGCCTTTCCAACGTCGCCAAGCGCTATTACCTCAAAGGGGAAACGGTGCATGCCCTGCGGGGCGTTTCGTTCGACATCCCCCACGGCGATTACGTGGCGATCATGGGGCCCTCCGGATCCGGCAAGAGCACGCTTCTCAACCTGCTCGGCTGCCTCGACCGCGTCAGCGGTGGTGAAATCCTGTTGGGCGACAAGAACGTCAGCGCGATGAGCGACGACGAGCTTTCCGAGATGCGGGCCACCAGCATCGGCTTCGTGTTTCAGTCGTATAACCTGATTCCGCAGCTTACGGTCGTGGAGAATATCGAGGTCCCGCTCGCCTATAGCGGGCAACTGCGGCGGCGGACGCGGGAGCGGGTCGAGGAACTGGCCGCCCTGGTCGGACTCGCCGACCGCTTGCGCCACCGCCCCACGCAGCTTTCCGGCGGGCAGCAGCAGCGGGTGGCGATCGCCCGCAGCCTGGTGAACGATCCCTACTTCATCCTGGCCGACGAGCCGACGGGCAACCTCGACAGCGCGACGACGGAAGAAATCCTGCGGCTGCTCGACGCCCTGAACGCCGAAGGCCGCACCATTATCCTGGTCACGCACGAAAACGACGTCGCATCCCACACGCGGCGCATCATTCAGCTTCGGGACGGTTTACTGGTGGCCGACCACCGTTAGGGGCGGCCGGATGATCAGTTCCCGCGTCGGGTACGCGAACGAGATTCCTTCTTCGGCAAACGCCCGGAGAATCGCCAGGTTGATCTTCTGCTGAATTTCCATGTAGAGGTTGTAGTCGGGGCCGAAGACGTAATACACGGTTTCGAAGTTCAGCGAGAAATCGCCGAAATTCTTGAAGTGGGCGCGGTCGAAACGGGTCTGCTCGATCCCCTGGATGGCCTTTCGGATGATCTCCGGGATTTTCTCGAGCTTGTCGGCCGGGGTTTCATACACCACACCTACCGCAAAGAGGATTCGCCGCTCGAACATCCGCTTGAAGTTACGGATACGGCTGCCGATCAGGTCGGCGTTCGAGAAGATGATCTGCTCGCCCGAGAGGCTGCGGATGCGGGTCGTCTTGATGCCGATGTGTTCGACCGAGCCGAGCATGTCGTCCACGATGATGAAGTCGCCCACGAGAAATGGCTTGTCGAGGACGATGGCGATGGAGCAGAAGATGTCGCCCAGAATGCTCTGCAGGGCGAAGGCCACCGCCACGCCGCCCACGCCCAAGCCGGCCAAGAGTGGCCCGATTTCGTAACCGAGGTTGGTCAGGGCCAGGAGCAGCGCGGCGGACCAGATGGCGACTTTCGAGAAAAAGGCCATCAGGCCGAAGGCGGAGGCCGCCGACGGGTCGCGTTCCGCCTGGCGTTTTTTCGTCGTTTCAATCCAGCCACCTAATGCGGCGCTGGCCCACAGGGCCATCTGCATGGTGACGATGACGATCGCCAGCGAACGGACGACGCCACCCAGCGACACCGAGAGCGGCAGCGTGGTCAACCCCAGGTAGGCCGCCAGCAGAACCACGAACTCGCGGCGGGTGTGGCCGATCACCGCCAGCAGCGTTCGGATATTCATCGCCTTGTCGCTGGTGGCCCGCTCTTTGAGCTGCCGCAGCAGCGTGCGGCGCATGATCAGCCGGACGACCCAGGCCACGATCAGCACGACCAGAAAGACAATGACGGCCCACGCCAGATCTCCGACGCGGAACGGGCGGTCGTCCAGGGCGAAGACCTCCCGCCGCCAGGACTCCTTGGTGAGGTAGATCAGCCGCGACCAGTACTTGGCCCACGAATCCAACTCACGGGCCTGGTCGATTTCGGCCGCCACCCGCTCCGTCAGCCGTTCGAGCTGCATCAAGGTGGCGAGATAGTCGTTCTCATGCTGCTGGCGGGCCTCGATGGCGGCAAGCCGCTGCTCGACACCGGCCTTGTCCCCCATCGACGCGTTCCATTCCGCCAGGCGGTTGGCGAGGTCGAGCCGGGCGGTCCGCAGGGCCCCCAGCCGCTGCTCGACTTCTTCCCGCCGCTGCTGAATGGCGGCGAGGGCTTCGTCCGTCTCCGCGTCCCAGTCGGCAAGCTGCTCTTCGGTCGGCTGATTCGAGAGTTCGTGGCGGCGCTGCCACATCGCCTTGGCCTTGGCGACGTCGTTGATCCGCTCCTGCAGCAATTCGACGCCCCGGCTGGAGGCCTGGGCCCAGGCTTCGCGGGCCGCGAGCGTCTGCGACTGCTTGCGGATTTCCTCCTCGCCGCGGACGCGGGTGAGCGATTCGCGAGCGTCCTCCAATCGCATCTGGTTGACCTGATCGTTCTGACGGAGGCTGCGGAGTTGGGCCTCCAGTTCGTCGCGGCGGGCGTCGAGCTCGGCGAGCCGCTCACTGAGTTCGTCCTGTGTGAGCGTCGCCAAGGGCTCCAGCGCCGCGACTCGGGCTTGAAGCGCTTCGCGCCGCCGCTCTTTCACGCGGACACTCTGTTTGGCGATGTGCAGCTTCGCCTCGGCCTGCGCCAGTTCATGCTGGGCGGCCCGCTCGGCAAGCTCGGCCACTCCTAGCCGGAAGCGCGACGCCTCCGATGGTTTGGCGCCTTCGGCCGCCGGCGCGGCGCCGCCCCCCTCGAGTGACTCCCGAAGTTCGCGCCGGCGCCGCTCGGCGGCGGCCACCTGCTGCCGGGCTCTGGCAAGCGATTCCTCCATCGACTGCATCGAGAGCCGCTCCGATTCCCGCTCGCGGTCGGCCGTCATCAATTCATCCTTGAGACTGTCGAGCCGCATCAGTTCGTAGGGGGGGTCGCCCTCCAAGCCGGTTGCTTCAAAATCCGAAATTTGCTTTTCCAGGGACGCGAGCGCTTGCGTGGCCTCGTCCCGACGGTTCCGCGAGGTGAGCCGTCGATGGATGACGTTTTCCAAGTCCTGAAGCGTAGCGACCCGCTTCTTCAGGTCTTCCTCGGTGACGCCCAACTCCGCCGCCTTCTCGGGCGTGACTTCCGCCTGGGCCATCTTCAGCCGCTGCTCAACGGCGTGGAGTTCCGCCCGGAGTTGCTCGACCGAAAGCTCCGCAACCGGGCCCTCGGGCCAAGGAGCGGATTGCCCCGCGGGCGGGCTCGCAGCGGGCCGGGTCGGCGGCGGGGGTTCGGCGGGTTCGCTTTTCGCCGGTTTCGACGCGCCCTCCGGGGTGGTTGGCGGCGTGGATTCGGTAGGAGCCTGGGCGAACGGAGGCTTGGATTCGGTCGGAAGCACGATCGCGTCCGGGTCGCTGGGCCCAAACAGCGGCGGCTCGGTGGAAGGCCTGGCTCCGGGCTCTTCGAGAAAGGCGGGTTTGCGGGGCGCCGGCTTCGCCGCGGGCGCCGCTGGTTCCGGTTCGCGCTTCGCGGAAGCGTCGTCTTCCGCCGCGGGCGCGGCTTCCGGCGTCTGGGCCGGACAATGATGGGGCGTGACCAGCGCGGGAAACAAACCCAGGGCGAGGCACAGCCCAAACCGTTGAAAATACCCTGGCAGCATCGATCCGTGTGTCGGTAAGAGACGATTCCGTTCTTGGCCACGCCCGGGAAAACGCGCAAGCAATATGCCTATCGTGGCAAACGGGCGGGAAGCCCGCAATCGGGAAATCGCAATCCTTTCGCGGTGGGCGCCCTGACGGTCCGATTCGAGCGGGCCTCGCCACAATACCAGAGGTGGGACTCGAACCCACACGCCCTTGACGGGCACTGGATTTTGAATCCAGCGCGTCTGCCAATTCCGCCACTCTGGCTTTTGCTTATTTTAGCGGAGAAAACCAACGTTTTCGCCAGCTCGCCGAATCTCTTCGAAGCGTTGTTGACACCCGCATGACACCTGCTAACCTAATTTAACACTGCTGGCAGCACTAAAGGTTGGCAATTATGCCGGGCACGCATCAACCAATGGGTGTCAGTGACACCCTCAGCTTTCCCAGGTTCAGTCGACCACCCACGAATGCGTAGGTCGCCGGATTGGACGTGAGAATGCCAAATTCTACCAAGCGGCAGGTGGGCTGCAAAGATCGTACTGCCCTCATCAACCGTGCACGAAATTGGAAGCAAAGGCGACAGACTCGCGGCGAACCGGTCGTACTGCTCGTACATCGCAGCGGACGATGGGCCCGGAAGATCAACGGCAGCTTATCGTATTTCGGTCCGGTCACGGACAGCGGCGACTTTGGATATTTTGACGCCTTGGAGCGGCACAATGCAGCAATCACGGGGGAGGATCAGGGCGCCGAGGAAGGCCTGACACTGCTGGATCTCTGCAATCACTATCTTGAGATAAAAGAGGAGGAACGTGACCGTGGTGAACTCACGGAGGCCCACTTTGGCTGCCTTCATCGAACCGGAAAGCTGCTGTTGGAACAGTTCGGCCGAATCCGAAGCGTGGAAACAATGGGGCCCCGCGACTTCGACAAGCTGTACCGGCTGATTGTGTCCTGGTTCACCCGCAATTGGAATTTGTCTTGGCTGGCGTTCGTCAGTGGTGGAGGGCATCCTGCCGGGTTGGTCGCGGCATCCGCCGCGAAGGTTTAGCGCTTTGCGGCCAATCCCGA
>Ga0180437_10000630_pt1 | contig 65876 bp, 57 predicted proteins | sample SS_ome_4_FD_132410 | JGI IMG/M metagenome (GOLD analysis project Ga0180437, IMG submission 132410) | Hypersaline lake sediment archaeal communities from the Salton Sea, California, USA - SS_3_D_1 metaG | ecosystem: Environmental > Aquatic > Non-marine Saline and Alkaline > Hypersaline >...
GACAGGACCGGTCTTGGTTCGAAGGCTCGGACCCCTCTGGACCTGAACGGCGCATCCAACGGATCACCGTACGGGCCGACAGGAAAAAGCCCGCGTAAAACACCAGAAGGATAAGGGGCTCCACCGGCTGGCGGTAGCGCAGGTTGTTGATGCCGGCGTTGGTGGAGAGCACGGATACAAAAGCCGTGTAATGGACGACCGCCTCCACGATCAGCCACCCGTGGAACGCCTCACGGTCCCTGAAAGACAGGGCCAGGACCAGAAGGGGAGAGGCAACGAGCATCCAGAGCAACCAAGGGACGGAAAGAAACAGACGCTGATAGAACTGGAAGAATCTTAGGAACAGGACCGACAGCCCGTCGGACGGCCCGAGGAATTTGCGGGTGTTGCCGGCGGTCCAGTAGGATTTGTACTGACGGTAATAGCTGGCCAGCGAAGAGGGAATTTGGCGCAAATATTCCCGGGGATAATCCCTGATCAATCGGAGCTGAACCTTCATAAAGGCCGAAGCGATCTGTGCATCGGACAGGCCCAGCTCCCGGTTCAAACGGACATGGAAATTATAAACCGTCACCGAAGAATGCCCGGTCTCTTGGAATTCCTGCGCATAGACCTCGGCGACTCGATCCAGCAGCATATCCCCGCTGGGACGGTACTTGGCGAACAGAGCATTGGTGTAGTACCGAAGCTGATAGGGCATCAGGCTTGAGATTCCCAAATAATCGAATTTGATCTTGTTGCGTACCGCCCAGGCCCCGATCCCAAGGACACAGACCAGAAGAAACACGACCGCCGCGGGCCAATAGGCAGCGAGGAAGCGCCGCCTCTTGGCGGCCGGAAAGAACGCGACCCACGTGATCAGCGGCAGAAAGATCCAGAACAAGAGATAGGTGGCTCGGGTGTATATCAGCAGCACCATGATGAGGCCGGCCAGGCAGGCGATCGACTTCTTCCCCCGAAAGAGCCTTAAATAGAGCGCCAGAAACGCAAACAAAAGGGTCACGGTCAGGGTTTCGGTCATCAACTGGATCTCGAATCCGAGGACAAAGAAATTCAGATTGTAGAGGACTCCCATCACCCAGGCGAAACCACGGCTTCGGGTCAGGCTGCGGGTGATATCATACAGGAGAAAGACATTGAGCATGCCCAGGATGAAGAGCTGCCCGAACACGATCGCTCGCAGGTGATCAACACTCAGGCCCAGCAGGTCATTGAGGCTGAGCACCAGCTCGATGAACAACGGATAGCCGGGAGTCCGGACCATGTCCAATTCCGACAGAAAGAGGAACGTGATTGAATCGGTGTGCACCACAGGGTGCATGGTGAGAAAAACGGCCACCCGCACACCCAAGGCGATTCCCAAAAGCAAGAGGGAAGGCCCCACTCGCGCCAGGCGTTTGACAGCCTCATTCATTCCCGACACTCATCCCAAGATCCGCCAATCGCCGTCTCGATAGAATATGACGCCTCGCTTTTTAGGAGTGCCGGGAATCCGAAACTCAAGAATGAGAAAGCGCGGGATTCGCTCCCGGGCTCCAGGCATACTGTATTCTTTGAACCGCCCGCCGGAAAATATAATCCGCAAGCCAGCCGGATCGGACACCACTCCGCGGTGATAGGCGGAGGCGGTGTGGGGATGCCAACGCCCCGAATCCCGGTCGAAATATTCCATCACACAGCGGTTGTTCCAGAAAACCATCCGGTAATCCACGCGCGTGGTGCGGGAAAGAGTCTCCATCTGTACCAGACGCAGGGCCACGTTCCGCACGGTCCGGTTCAAGCGGTATTCCTTGATTCTTAAAATCCCCAAGATCGAGAGGCCGAGGCATACGATCACCCATACTAACGAGGTCCTCAGCTTGAACTTTGCCTTCATTGCCTGTAATATTACCACTTCGACCATGAGCTTTCAACGAACGGACTCCATTGTCCTCCGAGCATCGGCATGAAGATCCTATTGATCGAACCGCCCTTTGCCCGTTTCATGGGATTCTACCGCTTCTTCTTCCCCTTTGCCCTGTCGTCGTTGTCCGCTTATCTTCAAGAGCAGGGCCACGAGGTCCTCATCTACGACGCAGACCACGCCGGCCATCCCGTTGACATGAATTCCACCGACCTTTTGAATGCCTTCCCCCGTTACCTGGAGGGAATCCGCAACCCCGACCACCTCATCTGGGAGGAATCGGCACAGGTCATGCGGCAGTTCAATCCCGATGTCATCGGCATCACCTATCTCTCCACTAAAAAGGGAGCGGTGGAATTTCTAACCCGTCAAGCCAAGCGGATCTTACCCGAAGTGCCAATCGTGCTGGGCGGCTCACATCCCTCTTTTCTTCCCGAGTCATCTCTGCGTCAGACCGGAGCGGACTTCGTGGTGATGGGAGAGGGCGAAGAGACCTGTGCGGAACTGCTCCGATATCTCGAGCGCAAAGATCAGTCCTATGGGCAAATCCGAGGCCTGTCATTCTGCGGTCCCCGAGGTAGGATCTCGGTGACCGAGCCCAGGCCCTTGATCGCCGACCTCGACACCCTACCCTTCCCGGACCGGGAATCTCTTTATCGTCTGGAAAGCTACCGTCCCGATGACATGGGCATGATCATGACCAGCCGGGGCTGCCCTTTTTCATGCACCTTCTGTTCCAGCCTTTGGGAGCGCCGGGTCCGTTACCGATCCATCAACAGCATCATCGCCGAGATCGAATACTTGACGGAGCGCTTCGAAGTGAAGACCGTCTACTTCAAAGACGACACCTTCACGGTCGACCGGAAATGGGTACGCGCCTTCTGCGACGCGCTGGATCACAAGAAGCTCACGATCCGGTGGGAATGTCTCACGAGGATGGAGCTGGTGGATGAGGACCTGGTCCTGCGCATGCGGGATTCGGGCATGTTCAATCTGAAGATCGGGATCGAGACCGGGAGCCCGCGCCTGCTCCAGGCCACCCATAAGAACATCTCTCTGGATCAGATCCGGAAGGGGGCGGCCGTCCTTAACCGGCTGGGCCAGAATTGGACGGCCTTTTTCATGTTAGGCTATCCGGACGAGACCGAGGAAGAGATCCTCATGTCCCGGGCGCTGATCGAAGAGATCCAGCCTACCTATGTCTCCATGAGCGTCCTGGTCCCGTATCCGGGGTGTGCCACCTACTTCGAACTGGCAGAGGCCGGGGTGCTGGACGAGAACACCGACTGGAACCTCTACGATCCCTTCAGCCTGTCTGCCAATGCCAGCCTGGTTTTTGCTAAGGAGCGCTTTCAGGAACTGGTCCGCGAGACGATGGACTATGTGGATCGCTACAATTTGCATTCCAGCTCGGATTCCCCTACAATCACAAAATCCGAGGGCACATGAGAGATCGATGACAGTCAAACATAACGGCAAGAGGGTGCTGGTCACCGGCGGCGCCGGCTACATCGGCAGCATACTGGTCGATCGCCTGCTCCAGGACGGGTACAAGGTCATCATCCTGGATAAACTGATGTTCGGGGTGGAACCCCTCAAGCACTTCTTGAAAAATCCCAATCCCAACCTGGCCGTCATCGTCGGTGACATCCAGAATGAGGACGATGTCCAGCGCGCTCTCGACAACTCCGACGCCGTTATCCATCTTGCGGCCATCGTCGGGGATCCGGCCTGCGCCGCCGACTCCGAGCTGGCCGTCAACGTCAACTTCAATGCCACGGTGCGCCTGGCCGATCTCTGCAAAAAAAGCAAGATCCGGCGCTTTGTCTTCGCTTCCACCTGCAGCGTCTACGGCATGGGCAGGACCGAGGTCCTGACCGAGGACGCCGAAGTCAATCCCGTCTCCCTCTACGCCGAAACCCGGCTTTATGGTGAACGGGGAATCCTCTCGCTCGCCGACCGCCACTTCAGTCCGGTGCTGCTGCGGTTGGGGACGCTTTTCGGGCTGTCTCCGCGCATGCGCTTCGATATCATCGTCAACTATCTGACCCAGAAAGCGGTGAGGGAAAAAAAGATATCCATATTCGGTGGGGAACAGTGGCGGCCGCTGCTGCACGTACAAGATGCAGCCCGCGCCTTTCAACTGGCCATGGAAAGTCCGCTCGAAAAGGTGGCGAATCAGATCTTCAATGTCGGCCTGGCCAACCTGAAGATCAAGGAGATCGGCCGCGTTATCCAAAAAAACATCCCCGAGGCCGAGGTTGATCAGATGGAGAAGTTCGAGGATAAGCGCAGCTATAACGTCTCCTTCGAAAAGATCAAAAGTATTCTGGGCTTCCAGGCGGAATCCGGCATTGACGGGGGCATCCGGCAGATCGTCGCCGCCCTGAAAGACGGGACCATCCCCGATCCCACCGACAGGATCTACTACAACCACTATGCCTGCTGACACGCGCAAGACTTACCTTCCGTTCTCGGCTCCCCACATCACCAATGCCGAGATACGCGAGGTGGCCAATACCCTCAAGAGCGGTTGGCTCACTACCGGAAAACGCGCCCGGCTGTTCGAAGAGCGCTTCGCCGAGTATGTGGGCAGCCGGCATGCCGTATCCGTAGCCTCGGGAACGGCCGCTCTCTTCCTCTCGCTGCTGGTGGAGGGCGTGGGTCCGGGAGACGAGGTGATCACATCGCCCTTCACGTTCATCTCCACCGCCAACGTGGTGCACCACCTGGGGGCCAAGCCGGTCTTCGCGGATATCGACCCCGAAACCTTCAATATCGATCCAGCGCGGGCGGCGAGCGCCGTCACTCCCCGAACCAAAGTCCTGATGCCGGTGCATTATTCCGGGCAACCCTGCGAAATGCCGACGATCATGACCCTGGCCCGCCGGCACCGGCTAAGGGTCGTGGAGGATGCCGCTCACGCCTTGGGGGCCGAGATCAACGGCAAAAGGGTGGGAAGTTCGGGTAATCTGACCTGTTTCAGCCTATTCCCCACCAAGAACATAACGGCCGGAGAAGGGGGAGTCATCACCCTCAATGACGGCCGCAAAGCAAAACGCCTTATGCGACTCCGGCTGCACGGGATGAGCAAAGACGGCTGGAAGCGGTACGCCAAGGAGGGTTCCTGGTATTATGAGGTCCACGAAGCCGGCTATAAATACAACCTGGCTGATCTCAATGCCGCTCTGGGGCTGGCACAGCTGAAGAAACTGGATGCCATGAACCGCAAACGCGAGCGGCTGGCCCGGCGCTACACCCGAAGGTTGGCCCCCATACCCGGCATCCGCACGGTCGAGGTGCGTCCCAGGCTAAGAAGCTCCTGGCATCTGTTCCCCATCCACGTGGATGGGGAGGTCTTGGGGATCGACCGTAACCGGCTGGTCAAGGCCCTATGGAAGCGCAACATCGGCACCAGCGTGCATTTCATCCCGCTTCATCTTCAGCCCTTTTACCAGCGACAATTCGGCTACCGTCCGGGCGACTTTCCGGTGACGGAGAAGGTCTATGCCGGGATCCTCTCTTTGCCGCTCTTTCCCCGGATGACAAACCGGGACGTGGACGATGTCGTCGCGGCGATCCAGGAGGCGGCCTCCTGATCTCACCCCCTTTTTCACCCAAGGCGGTGATTGACATCCCCCCCGAATCCCGCTTTAATATTTGGCGAGGTGGCTTGATTATGAATGTATTTAAGTATTGCGCCTTGATCTTCGGCATCGTCGTCTTCCTGATCCCTACCCCGGCCAGCGCCCAAGGGCAGCTCAATCTCTCCAAGTCCAGGGAGATGTCGGAACTGCCCTTCATCATCATCCGGCCCAACGGCCAGATTGTGGCTGCCTGGACCGAAGGCGGGCACTTCAACGGCGGCGGCGCGGTCTATTACGCGACCTGGACCCAGAGCGGGGGATGGACCCCCATGAAGCAGGTGGCCGATGCCACATCCGCATTCCCTCAGCTGGACATCGACGCCGAGGGAGATGTGCACATGGCCTACTGGGAGGGAGCCGGATCCTTCGCCCGCGACATCTACTACCGTAAATTCACCAATGCCGGCTGGTCCAATAAAGAACTGGTCTATAACTCCTGGGGATACAACTCATCCTGGGAGCGCATCGACGTAGAGGGCAACCGGATCTACGTTCTGTGGTGCCACAACTACGCCAAGCCGACTCCGCAGGATGTGGTCCTGATCGAGAAAACGGACGGGGCAACCTGGCCGGCCAACTACTTCAACGTCTCGCGACACAACAAATCCACCTCGATACACCCCTTCCTCAAGGTCAAGAACGGGAACGTCTACGCCGCCTGGATGGACGACAATCACGCCACCGCCAACTGGAATATCTATTACGCCCATCGCATCAATGGATACTGGAGCAATCCAGTACGGGTCAATCCCGGGGGAAACCAATACTGTCCGGCCCTCGAGGTGGACAACAGCGGCAACGTGCACCTGATCTACTCGGGACGGGGGGGGCCCATCTTCTACCAGAAAAAAACCGGCAGCAGCTGGAGCTCACCCGCGATCATATCCGGAAAAACGGATATCACCACCTTCAACTTCATGAAGCTGGCTTACGGCATGCTACATGCGGTTTGGCGCCAGAGAGAAGGTGAGGGCAACTACATCTTCTACTGCAGCGGCAACCTGAGCGGCCAATGGGGAACCCCGATCAAGATCTCCCACGGGGGAGACGGCCAGTACCCCGTCCTGGATTTGGACAAAGACGGCCGCGTCCACGTCGTATACAGCGATTTGGGCGTGGGCGGTGAACGTGATGTCTTTTACGTGCGGGTCGACCAGGTCACCAGCTATCCGGTGGCGGCATTCAACGCGGTCCCCAGTCAGGGGCAACCCCCCCTCAACGTCGCGTTCGATGCCTCCGCCTCCTATGATCCGGATGGAAAGATCGTCGAATATGCCTGGAATTTTGGAGACGGAACCTACGGCACGGGAGTGAAGGTCAACCACACCTACAATAAACGCGGCATGCTTACAGCAAAGCTCACGGTGACCAACGATGAAGACCAAAGCTCGGAAATGACCATGACCATCATGGTGGGCCAGCCTCCGATCGCCAAGATTACGGCCACTCCCGATTCCGGCAGTTCCCCTCTGACCGTGCTCTTCGACGGCACCGAATCCTTCGATCCGGATGGAGCCATTTCATCTTATCGCTGGGATTTCGGAGACGGGCACGGCGCCAGCGGCCCGATTGTCGAGCACACCTACAACAGCCTGGGAACGCGCATGGCCCAGCTGACGGTCAAGGACAATGACGGCCTGGAGGGCACTGAATCCGTCGAGATCGAAGTCTCGACCGGCCCCGTCGCCCGCTTCACCTGCTCACCCAAACAAGGCACGGCGCCGCTTACAGTGACTTTCAATGCCTCCAACTCCAAGCCCTCGAACAAACAAAGCGGACGCGTGGTCAAATATGAATGGGATTTCGGGGACGGAAGCAGGGCAGAGGGAGCGAAATTGACCCATACCTACCGGAAGACCGGCGATTTCATCGCCATCCTCAAGGTCACCGACGATCGCGGCGAAGTGGACTCCACCACCAAAGACATCACGGTGTTCGCCAAGCCGGTAGCCCGCTTCACCTGTTCCCCGATGACGGGCATCGCCCCCGTAGTGGTCAGTTTCAATGCCGGCGCCTCAAGCGACGCCGACGGCCGCATCGTCGCCTACAAATGGACCTTCGGCGACGGAACCACCGGGGCCGGCAAGACCATCAAGCACACCTACACCAAGGGCGGGAATCTCACCATATGGCTGACGGTGACCGACAATGACGGATGGCAGCATTCGACCTCCAAGTCCATCGTGGTCATCGAGAAGCCGTACCCCCCCAAGAATTTCGCGGTCACCAACGTCACTCACGAGGGGCTTTTCTTCTCCAATTATATCAATGTCCTGGAATGGCAGCACCACCCCAAAAACACAGGCAAGATCGCGGTGGTCAAATATCTGATTTTCAAGATGAAAAGGGGCACCGGCCAATTCATCTATCAGGACACATTAAACCCGGACGTAACCACCTGGGAGGATACAACCCTGACCAGCGAAGAAGACATGAAGAGCTACATCTATGGGATACGGGCGGTGGATGCCATGGGCCGGGAGAGCGACCTGAGAAGGGATGACGCCGGCGATTAACGCTCCGAGTGGGATCAGGACCTGCCGGCTGAAAACAGGCCCCGGACAAGCGCCAGCCCATTGAGCACCAGCAGCTTCCACTGATAAAGAGAGCGCGCCTGCGTCGCCAGACGCCAGAGATAGCGGGGACGGAAGTAGAACGCCCGAATCGCCCGCTTGCGCCATTTCCAGGCCTGCTCTTTGGAAAACCAAGGCGTCTCCAGCACCGGGTAGGCATCGGAGGAATCAAAGACCAAGCCTTCGTCTTCCAGATAGCCTCGGCGCAGAGCCGCCTCCCTGAGTGGGGTGCCGAGCACGGGGACCGCGATGTTGAAGGAGGCGATATCACAGTCCAGCTCCTTGGCGAACGCGATGGTTTTTTTTGCCGTTTCCTCGGTCTCGCCGGGAAGGCCGATGATAAAATGCCCCAACGTACGGATCCCCAGGGTGCGGCACAACGAAAACGCCCGGCGCATCTGTTCCTTGGTTACTCCTTTAGAGTAATCCTCCAACAGTTTTTCGTCCCCGCTCTCCACACCCAGCAACAGCGTGTGGCACCCCGCTCGCTTCATCCAGGTCAGCAGCTCTTCGTCCAGGGTTCCGGCCCGGCTGGAGCAGACCCAACTCAGGTCGAGCCGCTCCTTAACCATTCGCTGACAGAGTGCTAGGGCGTTCCGTCTCCGGGCTTCAAAGGTGAAATCCATGAAAAAAACTTCCTTGATGCCTAGGGAACGGATATGCCGCAATTCCTCCAACACATTGTCCACGGAGCGGTATTTATAGCCCAGGGTAGAGGCGACGCAAAACGAGCATTGGAAGGGACAGCCGAAGGAGGCTTGAACCGTGGTGAAGGGAAATCTCTTGCCCTGCACCAGGAGATATTTTGCCAGGGGAAATTTCTCATGATGAGGGACGGGGAAGGAAAACTCCCCCCCCTTGGGAGGTGTCCGGCGTACCTCGATCCGGCCGTCCCGGCGGCAGGCCATGGCCTCGAGCTCCGCGTAACGGCCTTCCAGAAACTTCACCACATCGTCCGTGGTATAGTCCAGAAGCACGGCATCCAGAAACGCGTATTTCTGGAGGAATTCCTCGGCCTGGTAAAGCAGGATATCGCCGTTGCCGATGAGCAAGGGTCCGGTGCCGCACTCCTTGATCCGGGCCAGGAAGGCGAAGTCCTGCTGCCACGAGGCCGTACCGGTCAGAAAAAGTACGGCTTTATAATTTCCCTGCTTGATTCTGGTCCGACACGCCTCGGGTTTCACCTTTTCAACGATGGCATCTAGAATATCGATCCGGTATTTCCGGCCGAGTATTCCGCTCTGAATCAAGAGATCGATGGACGGCCAATAGTAGTTGGCCTTGGAAACGTTGCTGCAGTAGAGGTCCCGCTGGTAGAGCTTGTCGCCGGGAGGATTGAGCAGCAGGATCTTTTCCATCCGGCTCCTCACCTGCGGTAGAAGAACTTATATCGCAACAGGGCGGCCAGACAGGAAAAAAAATCCTTCCAGTGGACCTTTTTACCGGTGTCTTTCCTCCGGGGTATGTACTCCACCGGGACTTCGAAAATCCGGTAGCCGTGTTTGAGGAATTTAGCCGTGATTTCAATGGTGGAGCCCCATCGGTCTGACTGGATATCCAGTTCGCGGAAGATCTCCGTCTTGGTCACCTGGAACATGGTGAGGACATCTGTCAGCGGGGCCCGGAAAAACCAGTCGGTGAGCTGGGTCAGGATGACGTTACCGATGTAGGCCATGAATCCCATGCCCTGGATGAATCCCTTGCCCAGGAAGCGCGAGCCGAAAACGACCTCTTCCTCCTTGTCCAGGATAGGCTGGACCAACCGGGGAAAATTAGAGGGATCCAGCTCCAGGTCCGCGTCCTGGAAGATGGTGATGAATCCTGTGGCATGGGAGAGTCCGGTCTTGAGCGCCGCTCCCCGCCCCAAATTCTGCTGATGGGTGATGATGCGAATTTCCGGATCCTCCTCCAGCGTCTCCAAGAGTTCGGGTGTTCTGTCGTTCGAGGCGTCATTCACGATGATCACCTCTTTCTCGATGTCTACGGCCCGGACCTTATTGACGATCTTCAGGATGGAATCCTCTTCGTTGTAGACGGGGATGATGACGGTGAGGGTCTTCATGTCAACCTGTTATCATGCGGACGGCGATCCTGGCCTTCCGCAGCAATTCTTTCCAGGATCCGACCTGTCGTAGCTGGCTCCATATATAGGAAGGACGATAATAGTAGCTCAAGTGGACCTTTTTCTGCCACTTTTCCAGCTCCTCATGGGTAAAATTCTCGGTCCACCACTGCGCGACAAAATCATCACGCGGATGGAGGGAAAACTCCCTCCAATAGTCCCCCTGGAGGATACCCTTCCGGATCCCTTCTTCATAATCATGGGTGGCGGGAAAGGGCGTGAAGATCAGGAATTGCGCAAAATCCGGGCGAAGCTCCTTGGCCAGCTCCAGGCTTTTTCGGATCTCCTTTTCCGTTTCTCCCGGCATGCCCAGCATGAAATAGGCGAAGGTCACCATATCGGCCTTTTTAGCCAAGGAGTAGGCCTTTCGCACCTGTTCCAGGGTGATGCCCTTCTTGATGTTCCGCAGAATTCCCGGGTCGCCGCTCTCTACGCCGAAACGGACACGGTTGCATCCCGCCTCGGCCAGCCGATCGATGACCTCTTGGTCGACCGTATCCACGCGCGCCCTCAAGTCCATGGTGATGGTCATGCGGCTCTGGATGATGAGGTCGGCGATGGCCAAGGCCCGCTTCTTGTTGATGGTAAAGGTGTCGTCGATGATATCGAAGTCGGTTATGCCTTTGGCGTAGCATTCTTCGATCTCCCGGACCACGTTTTCAGGAGAGCGCATCCGGCACACCTTTCCGTCCTTGTTGGTGCAAAACGTGCATTGGAACGGACAGCCGCGGGAGGTCAAAAGGCTGGTCATGACGACCTTGCTGTTCCCGAGCACGTTATAGTATTTCTCGGTGGGAAGAATATCGCGGTCCGGGAAAGGAAGACGGTCGAGATCTTGGATGAACTCACGCCCCGGATTTATGAGCAGCCGGCCGTTTTCCTTATAACCCACACCGGCAATCCCCTCCGGGCTGCGTCCTTCCGCCAGGGCCGGAAGCAATTCGGCCAGGGTGTGCTCGCCCTCTCCGATCACGATCGAATCGATGTCCGGTTGGGAGAGCATTTCCTCCGGATAGATGGTGGGATGGGTGCCTCCGATGACCACATGAGTATCTCGATTGACCTCCTTGGTGATGCGCGCCACCTTGAGCGCATCGATCAGGAGGAAGGTCATGGCACTGATACCAACCACATCGGGCCGCCGCTCGGTGATGTGCTCCCGGATCCGAGCGTAGCTCATTTTCTCGACCTGTGTGTCCAGCACCTCGATCTCGAATCGATCTCCGTGGGCCAGCCGGACACTGGAAGCCAGATACAAGAGCCCCATAGGGGGGTAAAAGCCCATCTCTTCGGTGAGGGCTTCAGGGGCAAAGGTCTTGACCAGGTATTCAGCCGGGGGATTGATCAGGAGGACTTTCATGCCGATGCGGTCTCACATAAATTCCAGGAAAAATGGTCAATTCACTATAAAGAATGCACCTTTTTTTGTCAATCGGAGGGGGAGGTCGGATAGGGAGATCGGCGTTTGGTGAAGCGGACGGTCCAGATCGAACGGCAGTCTCTGAAGGTGATCTCCACCCGTTCGGGATCGACCAGGGCCTCAACCTGTTTTCGGGTGAAGAAGTAGACATCCAGCTCCTTTTTCAAGAACCAGATCTTGCGAAACAGGGTCGCCGGAACCCATTTTTTGGGGAAGGTGGCGATCACTCCCGTCTCCGCCAGGGAAAGAAGTTTTGTCAGGACCGCCTTCTGCTTCTCAGGCTCAATGTAGTCGAAGAATCCTATCGCCAGACAGGAAGAAAACCGATCGGCGCCGCCTTGGTAAGTCATAATATCCTGCACCTGGAAGCGGCACGATCCGCTCACTCCGGCTTCGCTTGCGTTGTCCGCAGCGAGATCGACCATCGCCTGGGAAACATCCACTCCAGTGCACCGGCCGCCGCGCCGGGCTATCTCGACGGCATAAATGCCGGATCCACAGCCGACGTCCAGGATATTCCTGCCGCCGAGATCCCCCAGGAACTCGAAGGTCACCGCGAATCGGCAGGCCATAGCCGGTTTGCGGAAGATATGGTGGGCGATCCTTCCGACCAATCCCCCGGTCTCCGCTTCTTCCCGATAATAAGAGTCGAATCTTCGGGCGATTCGTTCAAAATACTCCTTCACATCCTCTTCTTGAGAGCTTGGGGCGCGTTCCATCTCCATGTCCCTCTTACTTCCCGAGTTATCAATTCCTGCCCTCGACAAACCTGCGGTAGATCTCGGAAATGTATACAAAGTCATACCCTTTGGCACAAAAATAATCCAGGATTTTTTCCAGAAAAATTAATCCCTTATCCTGGTTTCGGCGGTAGATAAATCTCCAGAACCGGGACATCTTCCCCAAGGCCTGACCTTCAGTAATAAAGTCATGCAGGTGAGAGCCGAATACGGCCGTGTCCGGCAGACGGGACCAGCGCAGCATCCCGCGGTATACCCCGATCCCCAGGAGCTTGACATAGGAGAGAGAGAGCATGATACGCAGGGGGGAGATGGGAGTATTGGGGATCTCAACCAGGCCCGAATCTCGGACATAGTGAACCTGAGGATTCCGAAACAGATATTTGAGCGGATTGGGATAATAGGAGGGAAAGACACTGGCGTCAAACTTGAAGCTATGCCGTTCCAGGAATCCGATGCCCTGGGGACTGATCCTTCCGTCCGGAGCTCTGTACCCTTCGGGTGGGCGGCCGAAATAGCGGATGAACACGTCCCGCGACCGGCGAATTTCTTCCTCCGAATCCGGGGACGCAGGGTCATGGGAATAGCTGTGGCAGTGAAACTCGGCGCCGTAACGAACGAACAACTCGATCATTTCAGGAAACTTCTCCAAAAGTTCTCCCACTGCAAACACGGAGAGCTTGACATTTCTGTCCTTTAGACGATCCAGCAGATGTTCCACGGTGTCGAAGCGGAGGAGGAGAGAGTATTCATCCCGGAGCGCGCCGCTGAAATCCGACTCCAGGTCCAAGGTCATGGCAAAGGTGCGGTTCGAACGTTTCATTTCCAATTTTGACCCGGTGACTATACCATCCGATCGTCAGTTTGTAAACCGATAGCTCGGGCTAGAAAATGCAATCGAGAGATCGCTGCGAACAGGAGGGATCGTCTTTAACCCCCTGTCCGCCTCGATTCGTCGGGTTCGAGCACATCGAGGCCAAGAAAGCGGTTACGGAGCGGCCTGAGGCGAGGCGAAAAGATGTGACATAAAAAAAGGCAGCCGGGCCAGGGGAAGAGTGAGGCTCGTCCGGGTGGCGCCTGATTGACTCGGGCCGGGAGTTGTAGTAAAGAAGGGGTGAAAAACGGATATGAAAAGAAAAAAAGCGGCTCTCGTCCTGTGGCCCGCCCTTTTTATCCTGCTGCTCGGCCTTCGCTTCATGCATCTGGGTTCGGATCCCCCGGATGACTGGACCCGAACCAGCCTGGGGTATATGTCCGACCCGGGAGGATATGCCCACAACGCCCGCAACCAGGTGCTGTTCGGACAGTGGGAGATCGACAATTGGAACCGCATGTATGCCAGCATCATCCCTCACTATGTGACCTACCTCAGCTTCGTGCTCTTCGGCCCGGGAATCGCCTCGATGAATGCCGTACCCGCCCTCTTCAGCGCTCTCCTGCTTTTCGTTTTTTTCTTCATTATGAGGAGATCCTACGGGTTCGGATGGGCCGTGGCCGGCACCCTGCTGTTGGGTGTCAACTACATCTTTACGGTCTTCTCTCAAGTAGCGGTCAGGGCCGTTCCCATGCTGTTCTTTGTGGTCCTGGCCTTATTCTTCCTGACTCGACGGCCCCTTCCGAACAAGAGGGAGCTCTTCCTGGCCGGCTCCATGTGTTTTTTGGCTTTCACCGCCAAAGGGACCCTTCTGCAGGTGCTTCCGGCGGTGTTCCTGGGCACTCTGGCGTATTTTCTTTTCCAGAATCTGCCCCGCTGGCGTTCATTGCTATCGGCGGGAGGGGTTTTTCTGCTGGGTTTTTTGGCGACCATGGGGATTTGGCTCGCAACCGTCTATCTTCCCCATATCAAAGACTTCCAGGATTTCGCCGCCTCGAACTTTTTCTGGCTGACCCACGGTTACGAGCGTCCGCTCGAAGTGTTCTGGATGCGTCCGCTCTTTTTCTTCATGGACATGCCGGTGCTGACCGTGCTTTCGAGCCTGGCCTTGCTGGGATTGGCTTACCGGGCCTTTACCGCACCCGGCCGTATATCCCTGCTGAGCTGGGTGAGCGGATTTTGGGTGATATCCAATATGGTCTACTATTCGATCATCTATTACCGCGCGGCCCGCCACCTTTTTCCGCTGATTTTACCGCTCATCGTGCTGGCGGTCGGACTGATGTACGATTTTGTCCGGATCGAGAAAATTCGCAGGCCCGAGAACGCGCCGTTCCTCTTCCTCGGATTCCTCTGCTTCTGGATTATCTATGCCTCAAGCAGCCTGCTGATCCTGATCGACCGGCCGGTCAGGCAGGACATGTGGTCACGCAGCTTCGTGCAGGTCCTGGGTTTGGCCTTGCTGGGCACCGGCCTGGGCTATCTCATCCTGCGGTTCTGGCCGCGGAACTTCACGTGGGGCGTCTCTCCGGGCTTCAAACGGGCGACGGTCGCGTTTCTGATCATGTTCTCGGTATCGTTCAATCTTCGGGCCTGGGTGCGATGGGCCCAGGCCCCACGCGCCGACCGCAGGAATATCTCTCGGGATCTCGGGAACGCCTTCTCCGATATGCGCTTGGCGGGGCTGGTCTCCATGGTCATGTGCATGGAGAACACCCATCGCGCTCACGCCTATTCCAGCGGCTACATCAACAAGGGGGTGGATTTTCTGGAGCGCTACGGCATCACGCATGCCCTGTTGACGGCTCATGCCGAAGAGATCCACAATTACCGGAAAGACTTTCCGCAGGCCATGCAGAAAGCCCGCATCCTGGCCCGCTATCCCATCTGGAACACCTATCTCGTGCTGTACGAATTGGGGGACGAACCCGCCCGATTTGATTCCGGAATGCAAATCTTGGAGGGAGAGGCTTTTTTCGGTGAGAACGGGATCCCCCGCTTCGATCCCGCTGCATCGGGAAAACTGGCTTTCGCCGCGGAAGCGCATCCGCAGGGCGCGCTGCTCAAGCTTCCGCTGCCGGAATATCCTGCCGGCAGGTATGAAATTTCCTTTCATCTGAAAATACGCGCTGAAGTCCCGGACGAAGAGAGAGTGGCCCGGATCGATGTCACCTCCGAAAATCGGCGGCGGGGCTATGTCCAGAAGGAACTCTACGGCCCGGATCTCCCGGCCGGGGAAGGGTACTTGCCCTTCAAGCTGGAGCTGAACTTGAACCGCGCACGCCAACTGACGCTGCGCCTCTTTTCCACCGGGAAAACCGAACTCTGGTTCGACCAGGTCACGGTGAAGAGACTCTCCCCCTGAAACAGGGAGCCCGGTTCGGAGTCGGGGTTGGGCACCCCCTATCACCTTCATATACGTTGACCTCTCCGATCGCCCGCTGTAAATCAAGCTCGGAATGCCAAAAAAAAAGGCCCGGTGGCAACACCGGGCCTGGGGGATTATCCCGTGAAACGGCTGCTATTTTCTGGTCATGGCAAAGCGCTTCTCCCGCCGTGTGTTCTTCGCCGTGCCTCCGGAATTCAGCAGGCCGGAAAAGGCGCTTTCATTGCCGGCATCATCCACGGCGGTCACGGCATATACAAAACCATGGGCATCCTGAGAGTCGGTGAAGCCGCTGTCGTCGTGGGCAAAGCTCGTTCCCGATACCTGGCCCAACATCTGGTACTGAGTATCCTCGGAGCCCTGCGGCTTACGATAAACCCGGTACGAATTGACGGTGAATAGGCCGCTGTTTTGGGCATTGGCTTCCCAAGTGATGTGATTGACATACGCGGTCATGAAACCGGCGCGGTCGGTCATGGTCTCCACTTTGACATTCATGGGGGGAAGGGGTTTGTCCAAAACTTTTATAATCTGCGAGGCGGTTCCGGTGTAGTTGTCCTCGTCCACCACGATCAGATAGGCCGTGAATTCCCCGGCCGTGGAGTAGGTATGAGTTTCCTTTTTGGAAAGGGCGCTCAAGCCGTCGCCGTAGTCCCACTTATAGGTCTTGATCTCCCCGTCCGGATCATAGGAAGCACTGGCATCGAATTCGACCACCAGCGGAGGCACACCGACGGTGGGCTGGGCCGTGAAGATGGCCACGGGAGGCTCGAACACCTCGATCAGTTGGGTGGCGGTTCCTGTCTTGCCCTCGTTGTCGGTCACCGTGAGCTTGGCGGTGAAGTCGCCGCCGCCTTCATAGACATGGGTCACGTTCACGCCCGCATCCCCCATGCCGTCGCCGAAATCCCAAACGTAATTGGCTATCGTGCCGTCATAATCCGTCGAGGCCGAGGCGTCGAATACTACGGTCAGGGGACGCATCCCGGTGTTGGCCGACACATTGATCACTGCCTGCGGCTCGCCCGTATGTGCCGTGATCTGTACCGAATCGGTTCCGGCCCGCAGGTCGTTGTCGATGACCGTCAGCGTGGCGGTATAGGTGCCGGCTGATTTATAGGTGTAGGAGATCTTTTTGCCCAGAGCTGAGGCGCCGTCGCCGAAACTCCAGCGGTAGTCCACGATATTTCCGTCCGTGTCGGAGGAGCCGGTGCCGTCGAACTGAACGGTGAGGGGCGTAAGGCCGGCGGTCTTATTCACCTTTATGAGCGCCGTGGGCGCCTTGCCCGGCAGTTCCACCTTGGTGTAGTAGATGTTGCGGGGATGGTCGGGATCTCCGTCGCTGAAGACCACATGGGCGTCGCCCTTGGCATCCACATCGATGCCGGGATAGCCGGGGAACTGGCCGTCGGCGATCTTGACCGGCTCGGTCCAGGTTCCGTCGCTGAGGGCACGGCCGTAATACACGTCCTTGCCCTGACGCCAGACCGAGTGCAGCAGCCCGCTTTTGAAGACCAGCACCGCGAACATGTTCTGGTCGGTTCCGCCGGTGCTGATGACCTTGGGACTGGACCACGCGTTCCCAGATTTCTTGGCATAGAACATCGGGTTGCTCTTAGCAGAGAACAGGATATGCACATCCCCGTTGTCATCCAGGGCCAGGGCCGGATAATACTGGTTGCCCGCGCTCGGAAACAGGCGTTTGGTCTGACCGAAGCTCCAGGTTCCACTCTGTTCGTTATAGGCACCCTCGTTATAATAGATGTTCCAGTTGCCGGCTCGGTGCTGGTCGTCCATCCAGATGGCATAAACCCTGCCGTCGCGGTATTTGAAATCGCCGTGGATGGATACGGAATCGGAAGTGTCGGAGATGGTCAAGCGCGATTTGCCGGCCACGGGCCAGGTGCCGTCGAAGGAGTTCTCTATCATGGTGAGGTCCATCTCGCCCACCGATGAGGCATAATTGTGGGACCAGACGATATAGATCATCCGTTTATCCGTATCAAGTGCAATGCGCGGCCAGGTCGAATTGACGCCCGGGCTGTCATAGGCTTTCACGCGCGCTTTCCAGTTCTGTTTCTCGAAATCGAACATGGAGTAGTAGATATCCCGGACGGCAGATGTGCTGCCGTCATGGTACGCCATGTGCAGGTTTCCATCGTTGTCCTCAGCCAACTGAGGATAGGCGGAAGAACTGGAGCGGGCAACGGCTTTCGTCCAATCCGGGGTCCACTTCCCTGTTTCGGGATTCAGAATCCGGTAGTAGAGCTGGCCGTCCGCGTTGAAGTGATGGCCTTCCGTGTAGATGACCATGATATGCCCATTCTTCATCACTTTGATGTAGGGCAGTTCCGCCATACCGGGGGTGTTGGAAACTTTCACGACCTCGCCCGCCAAGTGCAGGGAGGATAGGTACATAATCAACATGATGGCAAGTGTGAATTTAAGCAGACCTTTCATGGACTACCTCCGTTAAATGTAGGACAAAACACAATAGCAGGTAAAATTTTATTTGTCAATGCAGGGTAGGGTGAGGGAGCGAACCGACATCGAATTAACCCGTCCGACACTCAGCCGCTTTATTGACAAAGCCCGGGTTTTCCATTATAAATGGAGCTTAATTCCACACAATCTCGGAGGACAAATGGTTAAGAGAAAGCTAGCCCTGATCTACTTGGGATGGTTCGTGCTGCTCATGATCGCAAATTCCGTCTTTACGCAAGAGGAAGCAAAACTCGCCGACATCGTGATCCAGAAAGATCAAGACCACCTGGAAGCCCGGCTGGTTATCACCGGGTCGGTCAACTATGAGAGCTTCACGCTGTTCAATCCCAACCGTCTTGTCATCGATCTCCTCCAGATACAGGAATTCACCAATCCGGAAGAAATCGCCGTCGACGATTTCGGCGTTGTCCGCATCCGCACCGCCAAGAACCGCCCGGACGTGATCCGGGTGGTGTTCGACCTGGACGAGACAGTGCCCTCCTATTCCATCGAAGACCGGGAAGGGGCAATCCACGTTTTTTTCCGGCTGGAACGGCCCGCCGAAAAGAAACCGGTGGAAAAACAGGTCAAAGCCGAACCCGTGCAAAAAGCCGCCCCCGCAAAGCCCAAACCCAAGCCGCCCACCAAGCCCGAGCCGCGGCAGGAACGACAGACAACAACGGCCGCCCGGGGCAACGCGCTGTCGATCGGGCTGGGAGGCGGATTGTATTTCACTCAGAATTCGGATTTCCAGGAAATCTACGACAAGAATTCGAGCTTTTTCGGCTTGGCCGTGACGTTCTACAAATCGATCAGTGCAGTGGAAAACCTGGGATTCACCCTGGAAGGTGATTACATAACCGATTCCGGTATGACCACCTACACGGAAGAAGAAGTCAAGCTGTCCATGACCCCCGTGATGCTGGATATCTTCTATCAGAGATACTTCGGGCGGTTTGCTCCCTTCGCCGGATTGGGGGCCAGCTACTTCAGCTATAAGGAAGAACTCCCGGAAACCTTCCCGGTTTCCGATGTCACCGGATCGATCCTGGGTTATAATTTTTTGGTCGGGACCCACATAAAGCTCATCGAACAACTTTCCATCAAGGCCTATCTCCGCTATCATGTCGCCAAAAAGACCGAAGAGGACGGCAATGAGGTCGATTTGAGCGGCAGCGAATTGGGGATCGGCCTGAGCTATTTTTTCAACTTCTGAGCCTCCGGAAGTCGACCGCGGCCGGACGGGAGCCAAGCAACTCCCATGACCTAGGGGGAAGGAATCCGGAAGATTAGCCGATGAGAAAAAGCCGGCGTCATGCCTTGGGGCAGCATTTCTTGAAAAATCCTCGCCTGCTGGCCAAACTGGTGGATTTAATCTCTCCTGAATCCACCGACATCATCCTGGAAGTGGGCGCCGGAGAAGGGCATTTCACGGCGCTGCTGGCCGAGCAGGCAGGCCGGGTGATCGCCATCGAAAAAGATCCGCGACTCATACCTCGACTGAAATCCAGGCGGCTGCCCAACGTGGAGATCATAGAGGCGGATGTGCTCCGGGTCCAATTCCGCGAAGTGCTCCCCGTATCCTGCGCCAAGGTGGTAGGGAATCTTCCGTACTCCATCTCCACATCTTTCCTATATAAAATCTGGGAGGAAAAAGAAGCCGTTCAGGAAGGCTACTTCCTGCTCCAAAAAGAGGTGGCGGGGAAGATCTGCGCCGAACCCGGCACCAAGGCCTTCGGCCCGCTGAGCGTCTTGCTTCAGAACCACTTCGCACCCCGCGTCGACTTGACCCTCGGGCCGGGCGCGTTCACTCCTCCCCCCAGGGTCGATTCGGCCTTTATCCGCCTGGCGCCGCGGAAGCGACCGCTGGCTGCCATACGTGATGAGGCCGGTTTTCGCGATTTCCTTCAGATGCTCTTCCAATCGCGACGCAAAACCCTGGGCAGCAGCCTGAAACGGTCTGGCGTTTCACCGGCGGAGATTCAGCAGGCGCTCCGCCTCTGCGGGGTGGACGAACGGACCCGACCCGAGCAGATCGAGCTAGGCCAATTCGTCTGCCTGTATCAGTCACTCTGGGGGACGCCCCCCAAGGTACCACCCCGTAGGCTGCCTTGATGATCCAGGCTTGAGGAGCCGGCCAGAATAAACGTGTTTTCAGTTTGGTGAGAATGGCCAAGGGACAAAGACGGCTTAGCTTTGAAGGGAAAAAATCTTTCGCCCCTCCAACGGATACGGCATTAGTCCATAGGGGAATATATCCGAATATGTTATAATCTTCCCCATGGCACGGAAAAAGAGGACCTCGCGCAAGAAGTCCAAATCTGTTGCCTCATCAAAGAGTCCGCGCCGCTCGCGCCGCGTCCACTCGCCGGAACTGCTGGGAATATTTTTAATATTTCTGGCCGCGGCCATTTGTTTGAGCCTCATCAGTTACCACGCATCCGATCCATCCTGGGCCTCGGCATCATCCGACCAGAGCGAGGTTCAAAACTATTTAGGACGCGTCGGGGCAGCCATTTCAGAGGCGTTTCTGCAGCTTTTCGGATTCGGAGGTTTTTTTATCCCCCTGAGTTTTCTGTTCCTGGGAGCCCGCATTATCCTGGCCCAGGATAGATTCCGGTTTTTGGTTCGTATTGCCGGCATCGCTGTGCTCATGTTTCTCATTTGTCCTCTCCTACACATTCTCATCCCGGAAGTAAACTGGCGAGGGGCCGAATTCGCTGCGGGGGGTGTCCTGGGTGAGTTGATCGCCCCTATCCTGATCACTTATTTCAATCATACGGGCTCCATATTTGTGCTTCTCGGGCTGTTGATACTGTTCGTTATTTTTTCCACCCACATTTCGCTTCAGAGCATCTTTGACCTTCTGGCACGCTTCTTCCGGTTCGTTTTCAAAGAAATGAAAATCCGTGTCACCCTATATCAAAAAGAAAAGCGGAAAGAGAAGATGAGGCGCCGGGTCAAAGAGAAATATACCGCACCCCTTAAGGAAGAATCCCTCGAGAGCTTCAAGCCGGCCAAAAAATCTGAAAAAGTAAAGATCAAGATACAGAAGGAGGCGGCACCGGCACAAACGGTCTCGCCCCCCACCCCTCCGCAGGAAAAACTGTTGTTTCCCGAAATGAGCGAAAAAGGGGATTACAGCTTTCCTCCCATAACCCTGCTCGATGCCGGAAAGGAAGCGGAGAAGATCGACAAAAACGAGCTCTTCCAGAAAAAACAGATCATCGAAGAAAAGCTGCAGCAATTTCGCGTAGAGGGTGAGGTCCGGGAATATCACCCGGGTCCCATCATCACCACCTATGAATTCTATCCCTATCCAGGAATTAAGGTCAGCCAAGTGGCCTCTCTATCCGAAGATCTCTCGCTGGCATTGGGCGCGGAATCCGTGCGCATCCAAAGGATTCCGGGTAAATCCACCCTCGGCATCGAAATCCCCAACAACAAGCGCGAGACCATAAAACTCCGCGATATCCTTCAGACCGAAAAATTCGTCAGTTCGCCTTCCAAGCTCACTATTGCATTAGGCAAAGACGTCCACGGCGAACCCTATATTACTGATCTTTCCGTCATGCCTCACCTGCTTATCGCCGGTGCCACTGGTACAGGCAAAAGCGTGGCCCTCAACACCATCATCACCAGCATTCTTTATAAGGCCTCTCCCGATGAGGTCAAGATCATTCTCATCGATCCCAAGCGGTTGGAATTCACCCTATATGACGGCATTCCCCATCTGCTATGCCCAGTGGTCAAAGATCCTCGCAAGGCGGAAGGCATCCTGCTGGACGCGATAAAGAAGATGGAGGCCCGTTATCACACCCTCGGCCTGTTGAAAGTCCGAAACATCGAGCAGTACAATCAAAAAGTGAAAAAGCTCTTCGAGACACAAGGCGATGCCCCTCCATCCGAAGAAATACCTAAACCCCTGCCCTACATAGTCATCATCATCGATGAGCTGGCGGAATTGATGATGGTGGGCGCTCAGGAGGTGGAGTACTGCATCGCCCGGCTTGCGCAGCTGGCTCGGGCCGTAGGCATCCATTTGGTCATGGCCACCCAGCGGCCTTCGACGGATGTCATCACCGGGACCATAAAGAACAACTTTTCCAGCCGGATTGCTTTCCGTGTTCCTTCCAAAATCGATTCACGCATCATTATTGATACTTCGGGTGCAGAAAAACTTCTGGGAATGGGCGACATGCTGTTCATGCCCCCTAATTTTCCCCGGCTCCTTCGCCTGCACAGCTCTTATATCTCATTGCCGGAGAACACACGCCTGATCAAGTTTATCAAAGAACAGGGGACACCAGACTATGACGAGAGCATCGTCAAAGTGCTGAAAAGCCCGGTCGGCCAGATCGAGCGTGAAGACGGTGAGAAAGACCCGTTGTTCGAAAAGGCAGTGGAGCTGATCCTCCTGACCGGTCAGGCCTCTGCCTCCTATCTGCAGCGCAAAATGAAGCTGGGCTATGCACGGGCGGCGCGCATCATCGACCAGATGGAGCAGGAAGGTATCGTGGGTCCTTCGGAAGGAAGCAAACCCAGAGAGATTTTAGTGAATGCCGAGAGTTACCTGAAAAAAACCGGAGTCTAGTCCCATTCAACCTAATGAAAGGTCAAGAATCTAGCTTCCATGGTGTGGTCCTGGGCTCCCTCTGGCCAGCGCTTAATCCCATGAGCAGAGGCAATCATACATAATACGGCGAAATCATGGGTTTCGGTTTCGAAGTCGGAGAGCATCCGTTGGTTGAAAATGCACAAGGCCGATCGAGCCTCTTGGCGTTTCTGTGAGAGCTGCTTTCTTTTTCTTTCCGGATCGGATTTGGCGTACATGTTAGTGGCCTTTTAATCGATGTAATTTTTAATCACGCTTGTCCTCGCAGAATCACAGAACATTAGTCGCTGCTGTGTTTTGAAAATTGAGCACGCCCGTCCTCCCACTCTTGTTCTCCCCTTAATCATGATACCGCTCATACAGCTCCATCCGGCATTGGGAGACGATCATTTTCAACTCGGCTGACATTTTGATTCTTTCAGCCACCGTTCAAAAATGCCTCCGTATTTCTATTCCGACACATGCATCCGTCTCAGGAAGTGATTGACCAAAAAATTTTCCAACTTATTCATTCTCAAGCGACTAAAGAATAGAAGCGAGGTATACTAAGCGTTTAGGCAACGCATAAATCCCGGTCGGGAGTTTAATCTTGGGTGAACTTGTAAACCAGGCCCGCAGCTTTTATAATGTGAAGGCTGTGGATAATTCAAATTCTGAATACAACCTGGACGCCATTATCGCCAAATATCGGCCCGTGGTCAGCTTTCGGGTGAAAAAATCCCTTGGCTCACACACACCGGATTGGGAGGATGTGGTCAACGAAATCATGCTCAATGCCATCGAGAAGCTGGAAAGCGGCAACTTCAGAGGGGAATCCTCGGTGGGCACATTCATTTACACCATCACCAGCCGCCGCATCATCGATCACATCCGGAAGAAGAGCAAATCGCTTAAATATGCACCGGAACCTAATCCCTACCCTCAGCCGCACGAACACGTGGAAAACAAAGAGCGGGCGGAAATGATCGCGCGCCATTTAGAAAAACTCAAGCCCAAGTACAAAGAAATCCTCTATCTCTATTACTATAAAGAACTTTCCCGGGACGAAGTCGCAAAAAAACTGGGAATATCTCCGCGCCGTGTCAGCGAACGTGTCAATTACGCCCAAAAACTTCTAAAGAAAATGATGAAAAAATGATATTTTCCTCAATTTTTCCCTTAATTCGACTAAATTTTATGAAACCAAACGAGAGGCCATGGAGATGACCGATTGCAAGTTTGAGGAACTGATCGACGAGTACTTGCTGAACAAGCTCAGCGAGGAAAGCAAAGTCGAGTTCGAACAACATTATTTCAACTGCCCCTCCTGCTTCCAGAAGATGGCGGAAAAGGATGAAATGATCACCGCCATCAAGTGGAGAGGACACAAGATATTCGCCGATCTGGAGCAAGCGCAAGACATCCGGAAAGCACCCGTATGGGAGCGTCTCTCTGGTTTCCTAAGCCCAAAACAGTTGGTCACCGTTGCGGCGACCGCCGCCCTGTTGATGGTCGTCGTTTTCGGCGTCATCCCCCATCTCAAGAACCAGTCGCCGCAGTTTGTTCTCGATGACCACACCACTCGCGGGACATCCATCACCTTGATATCCGATTCGGTTCCGGGCCAGTTTCAGTGGCAGAGTGTGGACGGTGCCGTACAATACAAAATCGAGATTGAAAACCACGAAACACTGTGGCAGAACACGACCGATAAAAACTACATCCGTCTGCCCGAGGAAATCCGATCCAAAATGCGGCCGGGCGTCAATTATTTCTGGCAGGTCAAAGCCTTTTCCCAGGAAGGGACTCTGATAGCCCAATCCAGCAGGATCCAATTTTCCATCCCTGACTAATCGGCCTTACCTTATCCCGGGATCGTCTTCCATCGAAAGCAAATTCACCAACAGTCCGATCTTAATCCGGGCGTTTTCCAAACCGGAAAGGCATCGTGATTGAACGAAGCATGTAGTCCCGTGCGGCAGTCTCGGAATCAGTCTTCGACCTTATCCTCTTCGGTATACATGCGGCCGCGGCTGGCGTCTTCGAATCCCAAACAGCACATCAACCGGCCGCACAATCCGGAAATCTTGGTGGGATTGATTGCGATCTGCTGTTTTTTCGCCTTTTGAATGGTGACCGGTTCGAAGGTCTTCATGAAACTCGCGCAGCACAAAACCCTCCCGCAAACACCCAGTCCTCCGATCATCTTGGCTTCGTCACGCACACCGATCTGACGCATTTCGATGCGCATCTTGAATTCTTTGGCCAGATCTTTAACCAGCTGACGGAAATCGATCCGTCCATCCGCGGTATAATAAAAGATTCCTTTCTTTTCGTTGAAGAAATACCGGACGCGGACCAGCTTCATGGGGAGCTTCCGTTCCATGATCCTTTTCAGGCAGAATTCAAAAGCCCGTTTCTCTTTCTGCTCCAGCCATCTAAACTTGTCTATGTCCTCCGGTGTGGCCTTACGGATAATCTTCGCGATGTCCTGTGAATCGCGAGGTGCACGGCAGACTTGGCTACAGGCGTGCACCACCTCTCCCAGCTCCCCGCCCAGGTCAGATTCGACGACGCAGCGGTCGCCGATCTTCAGCTCGACCTGGCCCTTGTCCACGCCATAAACCTTTCCTGTCCGTTCTTCATACACACATATTATCTCAGACATGTTGACTTCCCATGGCACTTAAAATCATGGAACTCGTAAAAAGCTTGATATTCACGTTCCGCTGCAAGGCATAATGCGCTCTCTCGATCTGATCCCACAGGTCAAGTGGAGACTCAGGCCGGAGTGATGAAACCTCGTCGCGGAGGCGGGTCTCGAAGTCCGGATTCAGCAAATGCCTGGAGTCTCCCTGCTCCGTCAACAGAAGCAGATCCCGACAGAACGACGCCAGCAGTTCGAGGAGGGAAAACATCTTCTCCGCGAAACCATCTCCTCTCGATCGCCCGGAGTACTCTTTTAAAAAACCGGCCGGTGGTTCTCCATGCAAAAAAGAATGAAACAGCTCCCAGGCTTCTTCTCTTTGCGCCCGCACCTCTTTCCAGTCCACCTGCATCGCCTGTTTGAGGTTTCCTCGCACCAATAAAGAGAGGATCCTGGCCCTGTTCTCAGGCACACCCTGAGCCAACAGACAATGCTCTATGTCTTCTCGGGATATTGGAGCGAAGCCCAGGATCTGGCAGCGTGATTTGATGGTGGGGAGGAGGAGGAAAAGATTGGAAGTAACCAGGATGATATATGAGAAATGGGGCGGCTCTTCCAGTACCTTCAACAACGAATTGGCAGCCTCATGATTCATTTTTTCGGCCTGTTCGATAATAAAAACCCGCTTTTTCCCGATCATTGGCTTGAGGTAGGCCGCCTCTTTCAGGTCCCGTATCTGGTCGATCTTAAGTATGTCCTTTTCCGGAGCGATATGCATGACATCCGGAAATGTTCCCTTATCGATGGCCGAACAGGCCGGACACCTACCACAAGCGTCATCGTCCTTATCCAGGCAATTGAGGGCCTTGGCCAGTAAGTAGGCCACGTCGATTTTACCGACGCCGTGGGGACCAGTGAGCAACAATGAATTGGGGATCCGACCCCGGCGCAGGGCCGTCTGCAGGATATTTTTTATTCGCGCGTTGCCCACGATATCTTCAAAGCTCATAGCTGCACCTGCAATCAGATTATAAACGAAATCCATGGATTTGAGAAATCGGGCCAGGGCCTTAAACATTCCAGGCCGGCCCCCCCTCTGAGGTTTGCCTTAGCGTTCCTGGCCGGCAAGAACTCCGCGCAGATACTGACCGGTTTGGGAGGCTTTGACCCGGCTGACGTCTTCCGGCGCACCGGCTGCGACCACCCGTCCTCCAAGTTCACCGCCCTCCGGACCCAAGTCGATGATATGATCCGCGTATTTGATGACCTCAAGGTTATGTTCGATTATGACCACGGTATTGCCCAACTCGACCAGACAATCGAGTACGTCCAGAAGCCTGCGGACGTCATCGAAGTGCAGTCCGGTCGTAGGCTCGTCCAAAAGATAAAGCGTGCGGCCGGTGTCCGTACGGCTCAGCTCCTTGGTAAGCTTGATGCGCTGGGCTTCACCCCCAGATAGAGTGGGTGCAGGCTGCCCCAGGCGTAGATAGCCGAGACCCACCTGCTTCAAGATGCCCAGCTTGCGGCGCAGGGCAGGGTGAGCCTTGACCACATCATAGGCCTCGTCCACGGTCATAGCCAAGAAATCCGCGATGCTACTCCCTTTGTAACGGACTGCCAAAGTCTCCTTGTTGTAGCGCTTCCCGCCGCACCGGTCGCAGGTGACGAACACATCTGGCAGGAAGTGCATCTCGATCCTGCGGGAACCGGCTCCTTGGCATTCTTCACAGCGACCGCCGGGGAGATTGAAGCTGAAGCGGCTGGCCGTATAGCCCCGAACCCGGGCTTCCTGGGTGAGTGCGAAAAGCTGCCTCAGCGGCGTGAACAGTCCGGTGAAGGTGGCGGGATTGGATCGCGGGGTGCGGCCGATAGGCTTTTGGTCCACCGAAATGACCTTATCGATAAGATCGGTCCCCTGAATGGTGCGGTGCTCCCCCACCCGGTGATGGGCTTTATGCAGAAGATTTGCCAGCGAGCGGAAGAGGATATCATATACCAGGGTGCTTTTCCCGGAACCCGAGACGCCGGTGATGGCCGTCATGACCGAAAGGGGAAAACGGACATCGATATCTTTCAGGTTGTGCTGTGTGGCGCCAACGACCGTAAGCCATCCCGAGGGTGGGCGCCGGTCGGTGGGAATGGGAATGGATTTGAGTCCGCTGAGATAGTGGGCGGTCAAGGAAGCTTTAGACCTAAGAATGCGCTTCAAGCTCCCCTCTGCAACTTTGTCGCCCCCTTTTTCTCCGGCCCCGGGTCCCAGGTCCAGGATGAAATCCGCCGCGCGTATGGTCTGCTCGTCGTGCTCCACCACGACAATGGAGTTGCCTTGATCACGGATTCCTTTGAGCAGCGATATCAAGCGGTAGTTATCCCGCTGGTGAAGGCCGATGGTGGGTTCGTCCAGAACATACAGCACCCCACGGAGCCGTACTCCCACTTGGGCCGCCAACCGAACCCGACGGGCTTCCCCACCGGAAAGCGAAGCCGTAGTTCGGGAGAGTTGAAGATAGCCCATGCCCAACTCAACGATGACCTGCAGCCGGGAGAGGATCTCCTTTTGGATGCGGGAAACGATGGCGGCTTGAGCCTGTGTGAAGGAGAAGCTGGCGAAAACTTCGATCAAGCGGCTTACCGGAAGCGAGCTGAGCTGGAAGATATCCTGCCCCCCCACCTTGATCGATAATGACTCCGGGCGTAGGCGGCTGCCACGGCAGGCGGGACAGACCTCATCGCTGATTTCATAATCCCCGCGAAGATTGAGACGGGTGCGGCAGCCCAGGCCGTGACAAACCGGACAGGCTCCGTAAGGACTATTAAAAGAGAAGGCCCGAGGTTCCAATTCCGGGAGGCTGATCTCGCAGTAGGGGCACAGCAGGTTGAGCGAATAGTAGAGTTCTTTCCCCTCATCCGTGAGCACCAGCAGATCACCTTCGGCCATTTCCAGCCCCAGGTCTACCGATTCTTTAATCCGTTCCGTGCTGGCGCGTGTCACGAGAATTTCGTCCACTTGGATTTCGATGTGGTGTGGCTTGGTCCGCTGCAGAGTGAGGTCGTCCCCTAGATCGTGAAATTGACCGTCCACACGAGCCCAAAGGTATCCTTTTTTTCGATAGCGTTCGAAGAGCCGCGTGTATTCACCCTTGCGGCCTTTGACCACCGGTGCCAGGATTTTCACCCGCGCGCCAGCTGCAGAGGAGTGGATTCGGTCCAGGATCTGGCTCGGTGTCTGGGAGCTCACGAAGCGCCCGCAACGGGGGCAGTGAGGGGTTCCCGCCCGCGCGAACAGCAAACGCAGAAAGTCATAGGTCTCGGTCACGGTCCCGACCGTAGAGCGGGGATTGAATGAGATGGTCTTCTGATCGATAGAAATGGAGGGCGAAATTCCCTCAATGGATTCTACCTCGGGTTTCTCCATCTGTTCTATGTACTGACGGGCATAGGCGGAGAGGCACTCGATATAGCGCCGCTGCCCCTCTGCAAAGAGCGTATCGAAAGCCAATGAGGACTTGCCTGATCCACTGGGGCCCGTTACCACGATGAGCCGGTTCCGCGGAAGCGTGACGTCGATATGCTTCAGGTTGTGCTGGGCGGCACGTTTGATCCGAATCTCTTCCAACATGACCAACTATTCTAGCACAACCTCCGGCTCTTGCAAGAGTAGGCCTGGGGGACATCCCCCCAGGTACCACCCCGCTAGGAAGAACTCTCTCCCAGACCATATGTTTGGACAGAAATTACTAAAACACCACAACCCAGGCCGTGTTGTCAGCCTTAATACAAAGGGAGAAAACCTAGGGTGGTACCTGGGGGGATGTCCCCCAGCTGACCAGTTGACCGAGACTGGCGTTCATACTATGATACCGGTGCAAGAAAGGAACAGATGTGAACGAGCACCTGAAGCCTGCTCCCGGTCACATACAGGAAGCCCTGGCAGAGCTCAAGAAACTGGGGATTCGCGAGGACTCAATACGAGCGGTGGAACACATTCCGGCTCGGGAAGGCAGCTTCTGCGACTATCCTGATGGCATTCACCCGGCCCTCCATAAGGCCTTCCTTGAGAAGGGATTCAACCGGCTCTACACTCATCAGTATCAGACCTGGGAGTTGGTTCAGCAGGGCAAAAACGCCGTGGTGGTGACCCCCACTGCGTCCGGAAAAACCCTCTGCTACAATCTACCGGTTCTGGACACGATTCTCAAGAATCCCTCCACTCGTGCCATCTACCTCTTCCCCACCAAGGCTCTATCCCAGGATCAACGCGCTGAGCTGGATGACACCATCCAAAAACTCCCGGACGAAATCCGTATCTTCACCTACGACGGGGACACACCTCAGGATGCCCGCAAGGCCATCCGCGCCCGCGGGCACATCGTGATAACCAATCCCGATATGCTCCACTCCGGCATCCTCCCTCATCATACCAAATGGATCAAACTGTTTGAGAATCTCCGATACATCGTCATCGACGAGCTCCACAATTACCGCGGCATCTTCGGAAGCCATCTGGCCAATGTGCTGCGCCGGCTCAAGCGCATCGCGCGTTTCTACGGCTCTTCACCGCGCTTCATCCTATGTACGGCCACGATCGCCAACCCGCAGGAGATGGCGGAGAAGACCGTCGAAGAATCGGTCGCGCTGGTTGATGACAACGGCGCCCCTAGCGGCGAGAAGTATTTCATTTTCTATAATCCTCCGGTGATCAACAAATACCTAGGCATCCGTCGTTCTTACGTCAAGGAAGCACGCCGGGTGGCCGCCCTATTCATTCGCCATGCCCTCCAAACCATCGTGTTTGCACAGAGCCGGCTGATCACCGAGGTCCTCCTCACCTATCTCAAGGAGGACTTCGAACGGAATGTCGCCCAGGAAGGCCGCATCCGCGGCTATCGCGGAGGATATCTACCCCAAAAGCGGCGGGAGATCGAAAAGAAACTGCGGTCGGGCGAGATACGAGGCGTGGTCTCCACCAACGCCCTGGAGCTGGGCATCGACATCGGCAGCCTGGACGTCGCCGTGCTGGCGGGCTACCCCGGAACCATCGCCAGCACCTGGCAGCGGGCCGGGCGGGCCGGACGAAAGACCGGACATTCAGCCGCAGTGCTGGTTGCCTCAAGCTCCCCGCTCAACCAGTTCATCGTCAATCATCCGGACTACTTCTTCTCCCAAACCCCCGAGAAGGCTTTGATCAATCCCGACAACCTTTCCATCTTGGTTAGTCACATCGAGTGCGCGGCATTCGAACTGCCCTTTGTGGACGGTGAAAAATTCGGACGGGTGGACATCGGAGAAATCCTTGCCTTCCTGGAAGATGAAAAGCTTATCCATCATTCCCAGGACAAATGGTACTGGACTTCGGACGCCTACCCCGCAGATGGTGTGAACCTCCGTAGCATCACTTCGGATAACTTCGTAGTGGTGGACACGACCGAAAAATCCCGCGTCATAGCCGAGGTGGACTTTTCCTCCGCCCTGACCACCCTCCATCCCAAGGCCATCTACATCTGCGAGGGTGAGCAGTACATCGTGGAAAACCTTGACTTCGAGCAGCGGAGGGCGTACGTGCGCCGCACCGACATCGACTATTACACCGATGCCATCGACTACACCAAGATCAAGATCCTGGACGAGTTCGACCGCAGCAATCTGAAAAACAGCTCCATCCAGCACGGAGAGGTGCACGTGGCGACCCAGGTAGTGGGATTTAAAAAAATCAAATTTCACACCATGGAAAATGTCGGCGCCGGCGACCTCAGCCTGCCTCAGAATGAGATGCACACCACCGCCTACTGGGTGACCATCCCTTCCGACCTCCTCCTGAATCTCCCGTTTTCATCGGAAGAAAAAATCAACGGTTTGTTCGGGTTGGCCTACTGCCTGCACCATGTCTCACCGTTGTTCATGATGTGCGACCTACACGACATCGGAGTTTCACTGGGTGACAACTCCACCGGAAGGTCCGTCCCCCCGCGGGATATCCGCCAAAGGGTACCGGAGCGGGAGGAGATGATGTTCTATGCGGATGAAGCCTTCGAGCCCAACATTTTCGTGTACGACAACTTTCCGGGTGGGATCGGGCTCAGCCCTTCGCTGTTCGAGCTGGAGGGGCGGCTGCTCCAGCGCTGTTTGGAGACCATCCGGTCCTGCCCCTGCCAAGGGGGCTGTCCGTCCTGCGTTGGCCCCACGAAAAGCAGCGGTCAGAGGTCAAAGGAGGTGGCGCTCCTCATCCTGCAGGAGCTCAGCTCAGGCTGATCTCATCTGATTTCATCCCGTCATTTCCGCGCTGATTATGGATTCGAGGCCCGTCTTCCCGGCGTCCATGAATTGACTTTATCAGGGGTATATGCTACGTTTTGAGGGTGAACAGACATGAACTTCATCAAACTCATTCTCCAAGGCAGTATCATCGTACAGCTGGTGCTTCTCGTCCTGCTGTTCTTTTCGGTTTTTTCTTGGGCCGTGATCTTCTTCAAACGCAACACGCTGAAAACCGCCGCCCAGCAATCCCGGAGCTTCCTATCTGTATTTAGACAGAGCAAGAATCTGATCGAAGTCAACGAGGCCTCAAAAAAATACAAGACCAGCCCCCTGGCGTCGCTATTCAGGGCCGCTTATAAAGAGTTGGCCTACATGACCAAATCCAATCCCCAGCCCGAGTTGCATTCCGGAAACCTGGAGAGCATCAACCGCGCCTTGGTCAAGGCCTCCAACCGGGAAGTGGCCAAACTGGAAAGGATGATGAGCTTCCTGGCCACGACCGGCAGCGTGACCCCCTTCATCGGCCTTTTCGGGACAGTTTGGGGCATCATGGACGCCTTCCAGGAAATCGGCGAGGCTCAGACCACGGCCCTTCAGGCCGTAGCACCCGGGATCGCCGAAGCGCTCATCGCCACGGCGGTGGGCCTCTTCGCCGCCATTCCGGCCGTCATCGCCTATAACCATTTCCTCCAGCGGATCAAGGAAATAATCACGGAGATGGAGGATTTTTCCATAGAATTCCTCAGCATCACAGAACGACTATATGGCAGCTAGATACCGTTCCATCGCAAAGAAAGAGGTGGGCACCTCAATGTCCGCCATAAACGTCACTCCTCTGGTGGACGTCATGCTCGTGCTGCTCATCATCTTTATGGTGACCGCGCCCATGATGATGTCCGGAATCGGGGTCAACCTGCCGCAGGCCGAAACCCGATCCAGCCCGGCCGAGGAAGGCCTGACCCTGACCATCACGTCCGACCGGTACATCCACATGCAGGATCAGGTCGTCAACCAGTTCCTGCTGGAGGATCGACTCAAGGAATATTTTTACGGCCGAGAAGAAAAGGTGATCTTCCTCAAGGGAGATACGGACCTGCCCTACGGCTTCGTGATCTCCGTCATCGACATAGCCAAAAAAGCCGGAGTCGAAGTCATCGGCCTGATCACCGATCCCAAGGAACTCGAGAAGCGGCGGTAACCGTGGAGATGCTGCGGCTGCAGGATAAGCGTTTCAAGCGCGCTTTCATCCTTTCGGTATCCGTCCATCTCGCGCTCTTCATCATGCTGATCGTCTCCCCCTATCTTCCTAAACCGGGACGTAAGGGCATGATCCATTATGTGGAGGTCATCTCTCTCGGGGGAGGCGGGTTCTCAGGAGGAGGAGGCGGGGGAGGCGGCGGCGCGCCTCCGGCCCAGACCGAATCCGAAATCGAGACCGCGGTTCCCAAGCGTGAGAACCTGCGCGATCTCACCACACCCGAACGCCTGGAGCAAGCCCGGCCGCCGGCCATGACCTATCCGGTCGAAAAACCCAAGCGAATCCCCAAATCCAAGCCCGAAAAAAAGGCCGTCATTCAAAAGGAACAGCCCGGCTCCAAGTCCGGGTCCACCACGAGCGGCACAACCAGCACCGCGGGAACCGGAAGCGGGACCGGCCCAAGGATCGGGCTCGGCATCGGAGACGGGGCCGGCGGCTTCGGTTTCGGCGAGGGCTACGGGACCGGCGGGCTCTCGACCTTTCCGTACTCATACTATCTGCAGGAGATCCGAAGCCGCATTTCCGCCAACTGGGAGACCGCCCTGATCCGGAGCGGCGTAACCGGGAGCGATTACGCGGAAGTGAGGTTCCGGATCTTTCGTGACGGGGGGACCACCGAGCCCGAGATCCTGAATTCCAGCGATAACATCACCATGAACAGTTCCGCCATCAGGGCCGTGTTCAATGCCTCGCCCTTCCCCCCTCTGCCCCGCGGGTACACGGACGAATACCTGATCGTCCGCCTGCTTTTCGAGCACAACCAATGAAAAAGATTACCGCTCTCATCCTTCTTCTCCTAATCTTAACGACTGCCCGGCCGCTGGTCAGCCAACAGGAGGTCGTGATGCGCATCCGGGAAGGCATGCCGGTGATTCCGGTCGCCATCCCCGCCTTCATCGTCTCCGCATCCTCTCCCGAGGCCGGGCAGGTGGCGCAATCCCTACGGGACATCATCCGCGACGACCTGAATTTCAGCCGCGTGTTCAGCCCCTTACCGGAACACTACTACGGATATATCCAGCGCACTCTGGATCCGGAGCGGATCTTTTTCAAGGATTGGGAGTCCATCCAGGCCCAGCTGCTCATCATCGGACAGGTTTCGGAGGCGGACGGGGAAAGCTTCGTTTTCGAAGGCAGTATCTACGACGTCAAATCGGAACGTTTCATATTCGGAAAGCGCTACCAATCCGAATCCGGACTCCTGCGCCTGGTGGCCCACAAGTTCGCCGACGAACTCATGATCATAAAGGGAGTGCCCCCCCTCTTCACCACCAAGATCGCGTTCGTCTCCGACCGCGACGGCAACAATGAACTCTATATGATGGATTATGACGGCCACAACCAGACTCGGTTGACCTTCAACGGCATCCAGGACTACATGCCGGCCTGGTCGGCCGACGGCCGGCGCATCGCCTACACAGCCTACGAAGGGGAGCAGGCCAGGCTTTACATCCTCCATCCTTTCGAAGGCCGCCGGGACCTGATCTTCGACCGCGGGACCAGCTACGGCCCCAGCTTCTCTCCAGACGACAAGTGGCTGGCCTTCTGCTCCAGCGAAGACGAGTCCAATTCGGAGATCTATATCGCCGACGGCGAAGGCAGGAATCCCCGGCGCGTCACATTCAGCAAGGCCATCGATACCGCTCCCAGCTGGGCTCCCACCGGCCGCGAACTCGCTTTCACATCCGACCGCCTGGGCACACCACAGATCTTCATCATGGACCGCGAGGGATCCAATGTGCGCCGCGTCAGCTTCGGCGGCACCTACCATGACGGCCCCGCATGGGCCCCCACGGGAGACCGCATCGTCTACGTAAGCCGGGTGGAGGCCGTGTTCGACCTGTATGTCCTCGACCTGCGGTCCAACCAGATCATCAAGCTCACCGAGGGATACGCCCGCAATGAATTCCCCAGCTGGTCTTCGGACGGCCGACACATCGTGTTCCAGTCCAACCGGGCCGGGAGCACCAATCAGATCTATATCATGGATTACGACGGGAAAAACCTGAGACGGCTCACGTCCCAGGGCGAAAATAAGCTGCCGGATTGGTCCAGAAAATAAAATAAGCATGCTGAAATATTTGACATACCAAATACTACGTTGTATATAATATTTTCAAACGTGAGGAGGAATGTGACTCAATTCCGCCCAAAGGAGTAATCATGAAAAAACTTCTCATCCTATCACTGTCATTTCTTCTGGTCTTTGCATTCGTGACATCCTGTAAGAAAAAGGTCGAACAGGCACCGCCTCCCCCTCCCCAAGTTAAAGAGCAACCCCCAGTGGAAAAAGTCGAAGAGCCTCCGGCCAAAGAACCCGTGCTCACCGAAGAAGAGATCTTTGCACGCAAAACCCTGGAAGAGCTCAATGCCGAGAAGCCGATCGACATGATCCATTTTGATTTCGACAAATTCTTCATCCGGGAAGACGCCAAGCCGGTCCTCGAAGCCAATGCCGCCTATCTGAAGAGGTGGACGTCCGTCAAGGTGCTGATCGAAGGGCATTGTGACGAAAGAGGCACGGAAGAATACAACCTGGCCCTGGGAGAAAAGCGCGCCAAGAGCACCCAAGATTACCTGATCTCGTTGGGTATATCCGCCGACCGACTCAAGATCATCTCCTATGGAAAAAGCCAACCCCTGGATCCCGGGCACAACGAGATGGCCTGGGACAAGAACCGGCGCGCCCAGTTCACCATCATCGAGAAATAGGCTTTATGCTCAAGCGGCTCTTATCCGCAGCGGTAGCCGTTTGCTTGTCGGTCTTTGCCCCCCTCGAGGCCCAAAGAACGCAGAAGATCTACGAGCTCATCTACCAAGATATTCAGACGATCAAGCAACAGCTGCTGGAATTGAATCAGCAGGTCCAGCAGAACCGCGAAGACATCCAAATCCTGGCGGAACAGCTGTCAGAAGTCCTGCGCCTGACCCGTGACGCCAGGCGGGATTTCGCCGGTTTCCAGGCGGAACAAAAGAGCCTTCCCGCTCAATATCAGATCCTGCTGGAGAGATATGACGCCATCCGCACCGAGTTGGCCGGCATCACCGAACGATTGATCGAGATCCAGCGCGCCGCCCTCACACCGGCCCAGGACGAAGGCCAAACACAGGCCGAGGAACAACCCTCGACCGTACAGGACACGACGGAAGAGGCCGCCGCACAGCAGGCCGATGAGAGCGAGGAGAAATCCAAAACCACCCTGCCTCCCAACCTTTCGCCCCAGGAAGTCTACAACATGGCCCGTTCGGATTATCTGAAGGGAAACTTCCAGCTGGCCATCCAAGGCTTCACCATGTATAAGGAACATTTTCCCGACAGTCCTCTGGTGGATAACGCCCAATACTGGATCGGCGAATGCTATTTCAGCCAGGAAAGCTACGAGGATGCCATCAGCCAGTTTAACGATCTCATCCTCAACTATCCCCAGGGGGATAAAATCGCCGCCGCCTATCTCAAAAAAGGATTCAGTCTCGCCAACCTGGGAAGAGCCGATGAAGCCTTGGCCGTGCTCAAGCTCTTGGTGAGCAAATTCCCGCTGGAAGACGAGGCCAAAATCGCCCAACAAAAAATCCAAGAACTGGAAAAACTATTATGAGAGACGTAAACAGCTACAATCGGGTCATTTTGATCGGCCGGCTGGGTCAAAATCCCGAGCTTCGGTATATCCCCCAGACCGATCGCGCGGTGGCGAACTTTTCCTTGGCCACCAACGAGCGCGTGTTCCATCCCGGAGCGGGCGAAAATGAGATCCGGACCGAATGGCATCGTATCGTCTCCTGGGGAAAGCAGGCGGAATTTTGCGAGAAATACCTTACTAAAGGGAAACAGGTGCTGGTGGAGGGACGGCTGCGCACCGAAAAATGGCAGGACCGGGATGGAAACCAGCGCTACACCACCAAGGTCTATGCCCAAAACATCACGCTGCTGGGGCGACGCGATGAGGGCGGCGACAGCGAGAGCTACAGGGAATCCGACTCCAGAGACTCCCCCTCCCCATCCAACGCCCTCCCGGACTTCAAAGGCGGGGATGACGATGACGTCCCCTTCTGATCCCAAAACGGAAGAAAGTTTCCGTGCCGGCATCGGAGAAGATCACCGTCCTTGGGGAAAATTCCGTTCTTATCCCTACCCTCAAGGCAGCCTCAAGGTCATCACCGTGAATCCGGGGGGTGTGCTGTCCCTGCAGTACCACCAGCATCGGAGTGAATTCTGGGTGGTCTTGGACCAAGGCCTGGAGATCACGGTGGGGGATAGGGTATGGCTGGCAGAACCGGGGGAAGAGATTTTTATCCCCGCCAGAGCCCCTCACCGGATGCGGTGTCGCGGCAAAACAGCGGCCCGGATCTTGGAAATCTGGATCGGTGATTCCGACGAAGAGGACATCGTCCGCATGGAGGATGTTTACGGGCGCACCTGATTTTCACGCCGAAGGATTATCTCCTCCCATCAGCAGGGCCTTGGGATGTTTCGCCAAAACGTTCTCCAAGACATGCTCCTCGATTTCCTGAGCCGTTTTTAGCGTCAGAGCTCGATGGATGATTTTTCGAGCGGTGGCATACTCGATCGAGCGCAAGGTTCGCTTGATCCGGGGAATGAAGATGGGATTCATGCTGAAGTTCTTCAATCCCAAGCCTAAAAGCACGACCGCGGCCAGAGGATCGGCTGCCATCTCACCGCATACCGTGACCTCTCGGCCCGCCTTTTTGGCGCAGTCCAAAATATACTTCAACAGCCGTATTACCGAAGGATGAAAAGGCTTGAAAAGATAGGACACCAGCTCATTGGAACGGTCCACCGCCAAATAGTACTGAATAAGATCATTGGTGCCGATGCTGAGATAATCCACTTCCCGCGCGATCTTGTCCGTGAGTGCCGCTGCGGCGGGCACCTCGATCATGACGCCCAAAGGAATATCCGCGTCAAAAGGGATCCTCTTCGATCGGAGTTCCTGCTGCACTTCGCTGAGCAGGGATTTCACTTCCGAAACTTCTTCCATCTCCGTGATCATGGGGATCAGGATGCGGACATTGTTATTGGTGCTGGCCCGAAGGATGGCACGCAGCTGGACTTTGAAGATTTCCCGGTCCCGCAGGCTGAAGCGGATGGCGCGCAGCCCCAAGGCAGGATTGGGCTCTTTTTCGATCTTCATTTGGGGAAGATTTTTTTCACCTCCGATGTCGATGGTGCGGATATAGACCGGGTTGGGAGCCAGCGCATCGGCGATCTGAGAATAGATCTTGAAGTGGTCCTCCTCCTCCGGAAGTTCAGGGGTCTGGAAGTAGATGAACTCCGAGCGGAACAATCCGATGCCCTCCGCGCCTAGGGAGAGTGCCATCTTCACCTCTTCGGGGAGTTCGATGTTGGCCAACGGAAGGAATTGCACACCGTCCAGAGTACGGGCTGCCAACGCCGCCGTCTTTTGCAGTTCCAGGCGGTAATTTTCATATTTTTTCTTTTTGCTGATGAAATCCCGTTGAATTGCCTGAGGAGGATTGACGAGAACCTCCCCATCGGTGCCGTCCACGATCAGCATATCCCCTGCTTTGACTTGGAGCGTGATGTCCCGGAGTCCCATGACGGCGGGGATGTTGAGCGACCTGGCCAAGATGGCGGTATGGGAGGTCGCACCCCCTGCGTCCAAAGCCACGGCCAGCACAGTTCCACGGCTCAAGCGGGAGGCGGCTTCCGAGGGCAGCAAATCATGGGCCACCAGAATGCGTTTCTTGCCGTCGTCCTTCTTAATCCTTTCGATCGGCTGTAGATTGCGGTAGATCTTCGAAAGAACATCGGACACATCGTATTTTCGCTGCTTCAAGTATTCGTCAGCGATGGAATCAAAGATCTGCATATAGTGCCGATGGACTTGGGTGATGGCCCATTCGGCGCGGTAAAGATCGTTCTCTATCTTGCTGTGCAGGCTTTGCTGTAAGGATTTATCCTGCAGAATATGCAAGTGGGATTCAAAAATAAACGAATGATCCTCCCCTAATTTCTTTCCGATACTCTCCTTGAGCTGGATCAATTGGGAACGGGTGTACTCAACGGCCTCACGGAGACGCTTCAATTCGGGACCAGTTTGATCGGGCTCGATAGTCTCCTCCCGGGCGGAGAACAGTACCTTCTCCGTTATGCGCACTTCGCCGATGGCGATCCCCGGTGAAACCCCTATCCCTCTAAAACGTAGATATTCCATGGCCCTTTATTCGTCTTCCTGAAATTTATCGTCGATCAAATCCACCAGAGATTGGGTGGCAGCGGACTCATCCCTCCCCTCCACTTTCAGTGTGATCTCGGAACCCTGGGTTGCAGCCAGAGTCAGAATGCCCAAAATGCTTTTGCCGTCGATTTCGTCGCCGTCCTTTTCAATCCTCACTGCGGATACAAAGCGATTGGCAAGATTGACCAGCTTCACCGCAGCTCGAGCGTGTAAACCGAGTTTATTTCTTATCATCACCCTTGTTTCAATCATCGATGTTTACCAAGATCAGTTTTTGGCACTGAGCAATGCACTGGCGAGATGGATATTCTTTTTGCCCTGTTCCACCACTTTTTTCGCCACTTCCTCAAGATTGTGGCTGCGCTGTAGGGATACGAACTTGATGAGCATGGGGAGGTTGACGCCGGTGATAATCTCTACTAGCCCATCCTTTAAAAATGTGAAACTTAAATTAGAGGGAGTACCTCCGAACATATCCGTGAAGATCAAAACACCGTTCTTCCGGTCGACGCGCTTGAGGGATTGATTGATCTTTTTCTTGGACTCTTCCACATCGTCATACCATCCGATGGAGATGGCCTCAATATTGGCCGCTTCTCCTAGAATGATGTTGAGCGCATTCAGGAGTTCCTCCGCCAACTTTCCGTGGGAAACAATTATGCCACCGATCATCTTGTAACTCCCTCGGTCCCGAAAAACATGGGCTTTAAGCCCTATCTTTACACAAATCCCAGGTTATAATCAACCTGATGCAATCCGTCGAAGCCATATTGAATTCCATGATAGACATCGACATCAAATATTCAGAGGGATAGGCATAGGTCCAATGGGACATTGAAAATCCAACCACATTTCATGGCCTACGAGGGAATCCCCCGAAATCGACGGAATTGATGTCTGCGCACGCTGGCAAAAAGCAGGAAATATCGTGGCGATCAATCAGAGCCGGGCCGCCTGGGCGGAAATGCGGAACGTCGAGACCGGCCGAGGAGGCAAGGAGAAGGCGCCCATGGGAGAATGGGAATGATCAGGAGCGGTCGAAGGGCTATTTAAAGATGTCGCGGTGGTTGACCTGCACCTTGAATTTCTGTTCTCGGAGATGAGAACCCAAGACCTCGGCTAGGACCACTGAACGATGCTTGCCGCCGGTGCATCCTATGGCGATGGTCACGTAACTTTTTCCTTCCTCCACGAAGTTCGGCATGAGGTAATCGACAAAACGAAACAGCTCATCCCTAAAACGGTTCGTTTCATAAGCCTTCAGGACATACGCCCGAACGTCATGGCTTTTGCCCGTTTTATTCCTCAGGTTTTCGACATAAAACGGATTGGGCAAAAATCGGGTGTCAAGAACCATATCGGCATCCAGCGGGATGCCGAACTTGTATCCGAAGCTCACCACCACCACCTGCATTTTGGCGGCGGATTTTCGCACAAATCGGTGGGTCAGGATCTTCCTGAGTTCATTGACATTGGTGCCGGTGGTATTGATTACTTCGTCCGCCATGTTTTTTATGGGTGCCAATCGCTTGCGCTCCATCGTCACACTCTCCCGGATTGAGCGACGGACTTTGATGGGATGCGGTCGGCGGCTTTCACTGAACCTTTGGATCAAGGTCTCGTCGGAGGCATCCAAGAAGATCACCCGGGGCGATATTTTCTTGCGGATCTGATTGAGGACCTTAGGGAATTCCGTCAGAAAACCGTCCTCTCGGATGTCCACAGTCAGCGCCACTTTTTCGATCTCGACTTCCTTGCGCTCCCAGAGATCGACAAACTTGGGGATCAATTTGGCGGGCAGATTATCCACGCAGTAATACCCGAAATCTTCCAGAAAGCGGCTGACGCTGGTTTTTCCCGAACCGGAAAGGCCGGTGATGATCAAGAAGCGATCATCTCCTGGATGCTGGGCGGCGGTCATGTTGCTACTGTGAGGACAGGGCTCGATCCAACCGCCGGGAAATCTCCCGGGCGGCATGATAGCCTTTTTTACGCAGGATATGAACCTTACAGGCCACTTCGATCAGGGTCGAGATGTTCCGGCCAGGGGCCACGGGTATGGTGATCTGAGGAATGGCAATCCCCAGTATCTCGAAATTCTCCGGAGCATCCAGGCCCAGCCGGTCGTACTCCTTTCCTGGCTCCCACCTTTCCAGATAGATAGCCAGATTGACCTCGGATTTGCGGCTGATCACATCCTTTCCGAAAATCTGCTCGATATTGATGATGCTCAGCCCTCGGATTTCCATGAAATTTTGGCTGACCTCGGGCGCAGATCCGAACAGAGTACCTTGGGCGGTCTTTTTGATCAGCGTCACATCATCCGAGATAAACTTATAGCCGCGTGAGATGAGCTCCAGTGCGCTCTCACTTTTCCCCACTCCGCTGTCTCCGATGATCAGCACCCCCAAACCGAAGATCTGCAACAAACCCCCGGAGATGAGGATCTGCTTGGGGAAAAACTCGGAAAGAATCCGCCGCAACTCCGCATCACACACTTTCTTGGAGCGCGGCGTGCGGAACACAGCCACCCTATGGCGGCGGGCTAGCGCAAGCACCTCGGGGGGGACGTCCCGGCCTTCGGGGAAAATACATATCGTCACACCCGCAGCAAAACGTTTTTCTAGACGGATCCGTCTCTTCTCCGCTGGGAGTTGAGAGAACTCCTGCTCCTCTTTCCAACCCCAGACTTGGAGGTTCGAAAAAACCTTTCCTGAAGCATCGGCCTTTATCTTTTTGGCGAATCCCACGGTTCCGAGCAAGGCTTCCAAGAGCAGAGCCTGCTTGGCTCGCAGGTAAAAATTCTTGACTCGAGGGGCTGGGATCTTACTTCGACTCATCAATCCTGTCTTCTTCTTCCTGGATGATCCCCATGACCTGGGCGGGATCATCCGCCTCCAGTAGGCGCTTGAACAGCGTATCGGCCTTGCGCACCAGATGGGCGACCGCCGCTAAAATCTGAAGATTGAGGCTGGGATTGTCGGGGGGAGAAACGACGAGGAAAAAAATTTGGGAGGGGCTACCGTCGGGAGCATGAAAATCCACGCCACTACGGGAGATCGCCAGCATGAGGAGGGGATCCTTAACCGACTTGTGCTTGCAGTGGGGAATGGCCACTCCATCGCCGATGGCCGTGCTTCCCAATTCCTCCCTCTGCTCAAGCTTTTCCACCAATTCTTTTTCTTTTCCGATCCGATTCTTGCTTTTCAGGTAAGCCGCCAATTCCTCGAGAACACCACTCCGTTCCCGGGAAGCGAGATCCAGCAGGATCATGTCCGGACTGAGCAATCGCGCGACCTTCACCGCTTCCTCGGTTCTGGACTCACTCCGGATCGATCAAGCCGAAGTTCCCGTCTTTTCGACGGAAGAGCACCGCCCATTTCTCCGTATCGAACTTTCTGAACGCAAAGGCTTCATCTTTACGCGCCTCGAACAGCAGGAGAGCTTCCTCAACGGACATGGGCTTCATGGAAAAGTAGCTGCTGCGTATGACCCTCCTTCCCTGCTCTGGAGCCGGAACCGTCGCTTCCGGCGGCAGCGTTTCCTTAGCTTTCCTCCGCTTTCGCTCGCGCAGTTTATCCCTCTCCTTTTTAGCCCGTCGTTCGATGTTGTCGAATACCTCTCCCAAGGAGCTTAGCATATCCTGAGTCTCGCTTACGGCATGCAGGGTCGCTCCCTTGGTCTTGATGTTCACTTCCGCTTTATGGCGGTATTTTTCCACGGAAAGCATGAGGCTGGTTTCTACCGGACGGCCTAAGATCTTCTCCAAAGAAGCCATGCGTCGCTCACAATATTTTTTTATATCGGGCGTCAGAGTGGCATGACGGGCGGTATAGCTTATGGTCATCAGGAATCCTCCATCCAATATTTCCGCCTTCTTATATGGGAGGGCGGTATGTCAAGTTGTTTGCGGTATTTGGCCACGGTACGGCGTGCAATCTTGAAATTTTCCCGGGCCAGGATAGTCTCGATCTCGATATCGCTGAGTGGATTCTCTTTGTCTTCCTTCTCGACCAGTTTGCGCAGCCGCTCCTTGACGCGCAAAGAAGAGATCTCTTCGCCGAAATCTCCTGAGAGGGACTTATGAAAGAAATATTTGAGGGGAAAGATCCCGCGAGGCGTCATCATATGTTTATTGGCCACCACTCGACCCACCGTGGACTCGTGCACCCCGATCTCCTGCGCCAGCTCCACCAAAGTCAAGGGTTTGATGTAATCCAAACCCTTTTCAATAAAATCCGTCTGCTTATCCACGATGTAGTGGGCCACCTTGTAGATGGTGTTTTTGCGCTGGTCCAGGCTGCGCAGAAACCAGAACGCTTTCTTCATCTTATCCTTGAGATATCGGCTGGCCTCGCTGTCTTCTTTGGAGGCTTTGGCAAGCATTCTCCTGTAATAGCTGTTGATACGGAGGCGGGGAAGCCCCTCATCGTTCAGCATGATTTTGAGTTCGCCATCTTCTTTGGTCACATTGATATCCGGAACCACATAGGACGTCTTCTCCTGGCTGTACTTGCGGCCCGGCGTGGGATCCAGCCTTTTGATCACATCGATGTGCGCCTTTACCACGTCGCGCGACAAGCCCAATTCTTTCCCCAATTGAGAATAATCCGATCTCTCCAGCAGGAACAGGTATTCCTCAACGATTCTGCGGGTGACTTGGTCATCGATGCCGAAATAATCCATCTGGCTCAGCAGGGATTCCTGCAGCGACAGGCTTCCGACACCCACGGGATCGAACTTCCTGATCTGGGCCCGCACAGCTTCAACCTGTTCAGGCTCCGCTTGGGTGCTTTCGCAGATCTCGTCGATGGTGGCGGTCAAATATCCATCCTCATTGATGTTCCCGATGATGTGTTGGGCGATTTCCTTTCGCTTGACATCAAAAAAGGTCAGGTTGGCCTGCCAGTTCAGATGATCCCACAACGAATCGGTGCGGGACACGATGTTTTCCAGCGCCGGAACTTCCTTCGGCTCGAAGGAGAGGGTACGGAATCCGTCATCGTAGTATTCCTGGAAATAGGCTTCGAGTTCTTTGTTTTCGCCCAGGCTCTCGCTGTCAAACTCATCTGTTTCCGAGCTCTCGGCGCTGGTTTCGGCTTCGGCTTTATCCTTCTCCGCATCCTCAGCCTTCTCGGCCGACGTTTCTTCCTGGACTTCCAGCATAGGATTCTGGGACAGCTCGGTGTCGATAATTTCGATCAATTCCAGGTTGGTCAGCGGCAACAATTTTATGGCTTGTTGCAGAGCGGGGGCGAGGATGAGCTTCTGCACCTGTTTTTGGTGAAGCTGTTGTTTCATTGCCATAGCAGTGCTATCCTCTTACGGCCTCTCGGCTAGTCCAGGATAAATCCTTCCCCCAGGTAGCTCTGCCGGACTTCGAATGATGCCACCAGTTCTTCGGGAGTCCCATGTTTCAGGATCTTCCCCTTATCGATGATATAGGCGCGGTCTGTTATGCGCAGTGTCTCCCGAACGCTGTGATCGGTGATGAGCAGCCCCAGCCCCTTGGAGCGCAGGGTGAGGATGATCTCCTGTAGATCGGCGATGGCGAGGGGATCGATACCCGTAAATGGTTCATCCAGAAGGATATAATGGGGATCCGTAACCAAAGCTCTAGCAATCTCGAGTCTTCTCCGTTCCCCTCCCGAAAGCGTGTAAGCCTTGGCATGCGTCAATTTGTCTAAACCCAGTTCGATCAGCGTCTCTTCCGCATCCCTCCATCGGTAGGCGAGTGCCCCTCGGCCCAATTCCTGAATGGCCGAAAGATTGTCTTTCACGGTCAATTTACGAAAGGCCGAAGCTTCTTGAGGGAGAAGGCACAAGCCCCTTCGGGCGCGCGCGTACATGGGAAGATGAGTTATTTCCTCACCATCGAGAAAAACATGTCCCCCATCGGAGGGTACAAGACCGAGAATGAGTGAAAAGGTCGTCGTCTTGCCGGCCCCGTTGGGGCCCAACAGGCCGATGACTTCCCCCCTTCGCACACGAATCGAGACGGCATCGACCACCTTTTTTCCGTGATAGCTTTTTTCGAGCCCCGACGCTTCCAGGTGATGATTCATATTTCAGGATTTTATGATGGTCTCGGATCTTTCCCGGCCTTTATTTTCGACGATGATTCTATCATCGGCCATATGAAAAGTCAATTTGTCCCCCTCGACCCTCCCCCGTTCCTTATCGATCAGGACCGGATTGCCCGTGAACACGATGACTTCCTTTTCAAAATCGATATCGGCCTCCTGCCCTCGCATCTCAAAGGGAAAACGCTTCATCCGGACATCGCCTCGGGCCACGACGGTCCGCATCCTCTTCTCCGGTGTGAAGAACACGAACAGACCTTCCGTATTAAGCTCGACCTCCTCCACTTTCATGGCGACATTTCCCTTGTAGGCCAAGCACGAATCTTCAGGAATATACTCCAAGCCATCGGCCTCGATCTCCAGGCGGTGTTCCTCTTGCTCATTCCCAGCTTGGGCCATGATATAGGTCTTGACGCCTTTGCGGCAGGTCAAACGGCCGGTCTCCCGGTATACGACTAAATCCTGGGTAAGCAACATTTCTCTCGCCTGCCAGACTCGGATGTTGTCCGTTAACAAAAAACGTCTGTTCTCGCTCAAATATCTCATGGAATCCGCATTGATGAATACGGCTCCATCGCCGCTGAAAAAACCTACCGCCGGGGCCAGGGTCGAGCTGGAGGTTGATTCCTCGGGGAGGGCCGCGATGATGACATGGACTCGGCCCTCCGCCTCTAAATTGCCGCTGTTGAGCAGGATATTGATGGTGTCGGCTTCTACATCATACGCGCCGGCTCGAATCCGCGCCCGCAAATCTTGGTCGGATGTGACGCGCAGGGCCTTCTTCCGGCCTGCAATGGAGAGGGATGCGCCCCGGACCGTGCGGTTCTCTCCTGCGCTCCGTTCCAGCATTTCCGATCCACCTTGGGCCAGGAATGTTTTCAGTTCACCCTTGCGGTTGAAGGCCATTTCTATGCTCTCGGCTTCAACTTCCCGCAACTCCCGGGGGGAGATCTCCTGACGCAGGGTGCATTGTCGTGCGGCCTTCAGCGAGCGTATGTTTTGCGAGTTGTGCCATGCTCTCACCTGAATTTCTTGGGCCTTTAGCTCCATGCCTTCCACTGAAGACAACTCCGACCGAACCTCATCAGGATCTTCCGCACCATTTCTCTGCACATAAATCAGAACATCCCCCGACATAGTCAGAGACTTTATGTTCTCGCGGTTGGAAAAGAGGTCGAAGCGAATCAGCGCGGCGCGAGCGCGGTTGGGTCCGGAATCGAATCGAGCCTCACCCCTGATGGTCCCCATGGCTTTATTGTGCCAGTAATCCACTTGATCTCCCTGGATCTGCACCGGACGACCGGAATGCGAGACGGGTCTTACCTGCAGCCGCACGGCATCCCGCATTATCAGGCGCTTCGGTCCTGTCCGATACTCGGCTCGATTCGCCGATCCGGAAATGCGTTCCGACGCAAATTCCATGGGTCGATCGGTGCGCAGAATCTCCTCTTCAGTTTTATATTCGAGGAATTCTGAGCGGATTTCCAAGTCCCGCGCCCGCAGGAATGCTTTCCCCTGGAGACGGAAGAAAGAGTTCTCCTGGTCGTGCACAATCTCGCCGGCGGTAAGAACGATGTCCTCTCCGTCCGCTCGAGCCGGGAAAGTTAGACGGACATCTCCTTCCAGATGGAAAAGGCCGTCTTCTCCGATATAATGTTTGGCCGCACTGACCTGCAGGTGAAGCTTGCCCTTACGCAGCTGGAAATGTTGAATTTGATCAGTGGTCTCCACCTTCTGGGAGGCGATAGGGTCCGTCACCTGCGGCACGCGCGGTCGAAGCCGGGATTGCCTGATAAAATTATGCACGATGACTCCGATGGCTCCCACCAAAATCAAACCGATGAGGACTTTAAGAATCTGAACCGGTCGGACTCTCACCGTTTTCACTCGCTTCGACACAGTTATTATACCTTGATTTGCGGGATTATTGAATTAATCACAGCCTGGAAAACCTAATCCGTTCTCTCCGGAGGGGGAATAATGCGCCAACATAAGGGAGCGAATCGGGGCTGGCAGTGGGACGGACGGCTTAGGCCGGGCGGATATCTTCCAGAATCAGAGACAGGCGCTCTTCACCCAGGTACTGGCTAAGCTGAAGGGAATACACCGCCTGGATTCGACTTCCCTTACTCAAGGCCTCCAGCCAATCCGCCTTTCCCCATCCGACGGCATCGAAATATCTCCCCCGGTTCCTCAACAGCAGTTTGATGTGGCGTTGCTTCAGCCGCCTGGGATTGGCTACCACTTCGATGTCTTCGGTGACAAATATCGGCCTTGGATTGCCCACTCCGAAAGGGGAAAGTCGGGCATGATAATCGACAAATGCGGAGTCGATCTCATCAAAACTCAGCCGGGAATCGATGTGAATCTTGGGTTTGAGGTCTGAGGTAGAAATCCGCCCGTCCGCATAGGTGTTCAGCTGCTCTTTAAGATCGGGAAGGTCCGACACGTTGAGCTCGCACCCCACCGCCATGGGATGACCCCCGAAATTGGAGAAATGGCGTCGAGCATGGGTCAGGCAATCAATCAGCGAAAACTCACGGATGCTTCGCCCGGAACCGTAAGCCCTGCCGTCCCGGAAGGAAAAAAGCAGGATGGGGCGATGAAAATCATCCTTAAGCTTCGAGGCCACGATGCCGATGACACCCCGGTGCCAAGATTCACATCCCAAAACCAGAAGTTTATATCGATGGTGGAGAGATCCGCTGAGGACCCGATCGCCGGCCTGGGCATAGATTTTTTTTTCTATCTCCTGACGGGAGGCATTCATCGCATCCAACTCCGCAGCCAGCCGTTGACATTCCTCACGGGATTCGGAAAAAAACAGGCGCACGGCCACATCGGCACGACCCAAGCGGCCGGCGGCGTTAATACGGGGTCCGATGCGAAAGGCCACGTCGGACACCCTGACACTTTTCCCGTTCAGGCCACAGACCTCAAGCAGGCTCTCCAGTCCCGTATTGGCCACATGGCTCAGCCCCTGCAATCCATACTTCACCAATAGTCGGTTTTCCCGTTTCAGCGAGACGATATCAGCAACGGTTCCGATAGATACCAATTTAAGATAGTGCGGAATCTGGGATTCCCTGGCATGACCGGTGAACAACGCCTGAATCAGCTTGAAAACCACTCCGATTCCGGCCAGGCTTTTATCCGGATAGCCAGACTGTTCCAGGACCGGGTTGAGTACAGCCAGCGCCGGAGGGATTTGATTCCCGGGCTGGTGGTGGTCCGTTATGATGACATCAACCTTACGATCGGATGCGGCCTGTACAAATTCCAGCGCCTTGATGCCACAGTCCACGCTGACCACGACGTCCGCCTTTCTCTCTTCTACGATTCGGATCAGGTGAGGCTTTAAGCCGTATCCCTCCTGTAACCGATCGGGGATGTAATAGTCGACTCGGGCTCCCAAGTCGGCCAGGGCACGGGAAAGAATGACGACGGACAGCACTCCATCCACATCATAGTCCCCGAATATCAGCACCTTTTCGCCTCGAGATGCAGCCCCTCTCAGGCGTTCAACGGCGGGTCGCATGCCTCTCATCAGGAATGGATCATGCAGATCCGCTAAGGTGCCGAACAAAAAACTGTGGGCTTGGGCCTCATCCGAGATGTCCCGGTTGATCAGGACTTGGGCGATCTTGAGCGGGATATCGAGCGCTGCGGCCAGGGATCGGGTTCTGTCGTCTGCGTCATAGAATATCCACCGTGCGTCGTTCATTGAGCCTCATACCTTACCACAACTCAAAACATGCCTCAACTGAAACCCGTATGCCCCCTATTCCCGGTTGGCAGCCGGTGGGTGCAGGACTTCGTAGGGAGGACGAGATAACGGAGGGGATTGCTGTGAAAGGAGGACGGCTCGCCCGCAATGGACTCCCAAGCTTCGGGGTGGACAGGGAAAAATGGAGGGTGGGAAGATTGAGGGGGCGGGTCGGCCGGATGCGGATTATAGAATAGCGCTTGGTAGGGTGGGAAGATTGAGGGGGCGGGTCGGCCGGATTGACTTTGCCTGGGGTGAAAAATATAATGGCTGTGCCGCCATGATCAACCTCAGGCAAAAGCTTTTACGGACTCGAGAAAGCATAAAAGGCCGTATCGACGCCCTATTGGCCAGTCCGAAAAATCGCGAGGAAATCCTCGATGCGCTGATGGAAATCCTCATATTGGCGGATGTGGGTATTCCCACAGCCGAAAAGATCATCGATAATCTCCGCCGTGCAAGCAAACGGTCTGACGCGCCCCAGGAAATACGAACCCTTCTCCAACATGAGATCGCCGCCATCCTGACACGAAATTCCGCCCCGGTCAACCTGGGACAGCCACACTCTGTTGCGATGTTTGTAGGCATCAACGGCGGGGGCAAGACCACTTCCTTGGCCAAGCTCGCCCGTCTCTATCAGTCCCAGGGAAAACAGGTGATGATGGTGGCAGCCGACACCTTTCGGGCCGCTGCGCAGGAGCAGCTCACCATATGGGGAAAACGGTTGAGCGTTCCGGTCATCCGCGGTCAATACGGAGCAGATCCGGCTTCCGTCACCTATGATGCGCTGCAGTCATTTAAAGCCCGCGGCTTCGACCTGCTTTTGATCGATACAGCAGGCCGCATCCATACCAACACCAATCTGATGAACGAATTGGAAAAGATAAAGAAGATCGTATCCCGTGAGATCGCGGCGGCTCCGCACGAGGTCTTTTTGGTGCTGGACGCCAGCATCGGGCAGAACGCGCTGATCCAAGCCAGGGAATTCATGAAATTTTCTGGCTTGACCGGCATCTTCCTATCCAAATTGGACGGGACCGCCAAGGGAGGGTGCGTTCTCAGCATCATCGACGAGCTTCAGCTGCCCGTCAAGTTCATTGGTATCGGCGAAAGAGAAACAGACATTATGCTCTTCTCTCCTCTGGAATTCGCCCAAGCGATGATCACATGAAGGCCAGCATCCGAGACGCGAATTACTTGGAAATGTGCTACGCTTTGGCTGAAAAAGCCCTGGGTTGGACGAGCCCCAATCCTTATGTCGGCGCGGTGATTGTCCGTCGCGGTGAAGTGGTGGGATGGGGATATCACGAAAAATGCGGCCGTGAGCACGCCGAGGCCGCCGCCCTGGATCGCGCGGGACAGCGCGCTCGAGGCGCTACGGCCTATGTCACGCTGGAGCCGTGCATCCACTGGGGCCGAACGCCCCCCTGCATCGACAGAATCCTGCAGGCTAAGCTTTCTCGAGTGGTGGTCTCTGACCATGATCCCAATCCCCAAGTCCATCGCAAAGGTATTGGACGCATGAGAGCCGCGGGCATTGCTGTCTTTACCGGGCTGCTCAAGGAAAAGAACCGCAGGCTTAACGAAGCATACATCAAATTCATCACCAAAAAAATTCCGTTTGTGATACTCAAAGCCGCAGCTTCCCTGGACGGTAAGATCGCCACTCGAACTTATGCCTCCCAATGGATCTCGTCGTCTTCAACTCGGGAATACATCCATCTGATGCGCGGAGAGTATGATGCCATCATGGTAGGCATCAACACGATCCTCAAGGACGATCCCCGGCTCACGTTACGGCACCCGCAATGGCGAAACAAGCGGCAGACCCGCATAATCCTGGACTCCCATCTGCGGCTTCCATTAAACGCCCGCATCTTGAGCACTCTTCCTCGGGGAGATGTTCTGGTTTTCACCGCGCGGACGGCTCCCTCAAAAAAGGCCCGCGCCCTGGAGAAAAAGGGAGCACATGTGATATCCACTCCCGAGTCGGGCGGACGGCTCCAGATACAATCCGTGCTGGAATGGCTGGGTTTGAGAGAGATCTCCAGCGTTCTGGTAGAGGGTGGAGGACGGATTCATACTGAATTCCTCGAGCGGCGTTTGGCGGATAAAATTCTTGTGACCTATTCTCCCCAGCTCATCGGCGGGAAGAGCGCCCCGTCGTTTTTCCAGGGAGACGGCATTCGTTCTTTGGAGGAAGCACTACAACTCCAAAAAAGCCGGACATTCAGGATTGGAAACGATATTCTGGTCGAAGGATATTTCTAATGTTTACCGGCATCATATCGCATTTGGGACGCTTCCAGGGATTTGAATCGGGCAAACAGCAATTATGCATCTCAGCCCAGGACTTGTCGGCAGACTTGCAGGTAGGCGACAGCCTGGCGGTCAACGGCGTCTGCCTTAGCCTCATCAGGAAAGAAAAAGACGATCTTTATTTCAACCTATCCGCTGAGACTCGCATCAAAACGACTCTATCCTCCCTGGGCCGGGGGGACCTTTTGAACCTGGAGCTTCCCCTGACGCTCGCCTCCCCTTTGGGCGGCCATCTTGTCACCGGCCATATCGACGGGATAGGCAAAGTGAACCGCGTCACCGCACAGGCCGGCGGAAAGAGAATCGTGGTAGGGTACCCGGCCGGCCTGAGGCCATTTCTCGTGCCAAAAGGATCGGTGGCCCTGGACGGCGTTAGCCTGACAGTGGCAGCCTTGTCCTCCCGAGTGCTGGAGGTGGAGGTCATCCCCGTAACACTATCCCGAAGCACGCTGGGGCAATGGCGGGCCGGCCGTAGGATCAATATCGAATGTGACATAATCGGCAAATACGTGTATAATTGGACGGTCAAATCTTGATCCAGGAGAGGAAACAACGATGCCTGCCACGAGCGGTGTGGCCTCTGTCGAAGAAGCCATCAAGACCGTCCGGAACGGTAAGCTGATCATCATTGTGGATGATGAAGACCGGGAGAACGAAGGCGACCTGATGGTGGCGGCCGAAAAAGTCACTCCCGATGTCATTAATTTCATGGCCAAGCACGGACGCGGCCTCATTTGCCTGTCCATGACCAAGGAAAGGGCGCGACAGCTGGAGCTGCCGCCCATGGTAACGGATAACACGGCTTCCTTCCAAACCGCCTTCACGGTGTCGATCGACGCCAAAAAGGGAACCACCACCGGCATCTCCGCCTATGACCGCTCGCAGACCGTCTTGACCGCCATCGACCCTCTAACCCGGCCCTCCGATCTGGCACGTCCGGGACATATCTTTCCCCTAGAAGCTCAGGAAGGAGGGGTCTTGAAAAGGTCCGGCCAGACCGAAGCATCCGTGGACATCGCCCGACTGGCCGGACTGAATCCCGCCGGCGTCATCTGTGAGATTATGAATGACGACGGGACCATGTCTCGCATGCCTGATCTGGAAAAATTCAGTCAGACCTACGGCATCCCCATCGTCACGATCGCCGACCTGATCAGGTACCGCATGCAGAACGAGATCCTGATTAAAAAGATCGAAGAGGCTGACCTTCCGACGAAATTCGGACATTTCCGCGTCATGATCTACCAGGACGCCATACGCGGTGAGCAACATGTGGCGCTGGTTAAGGGTGAACTCAAACGAGACGAGCCAACACTGGTGCGAGCCCACTCGCAATGCCTGACCGGTGACAGCTTCGGATCGGTGCGCTGCGATTGCGGGGAACAGCTCAACCGCGCGATGCGGATGATCGAAAACGAGGGCAAAGGCGTCATTCTCTATATCCTCAACCACGAAGGCCGCGGCATCGGGCTGGCCAACAAGATCAAAGCCTATGCCATTCAAGACCGAGGGGTCGATACGGTGGAGGCCAATCAAAAACTGGGCTTTAAGCCCGACCACCGCGATTATGGGCTGGGCGCCCAGATCCTGGTTTCGCTCGGTGTGAACAAACTGCGCCTCATCACCAATAATCCCCGAAAGTACATCGGCCTGGCCGGATACGGCCTGGAAATCGTCGAACGCGTTCCCATTGAGGTCGAGCCGAACCAGGCCAACCTGAAATACCTGAAAACCAAAAAGGAAAAGATGGGACATATATTGGAAATGGTCTGATCAGCACGGCACCCCGTGACTAAGATGCCTCCGCAGAATGATAAACCTAAGATTTCCTGGCAAGAAATCCGACTGAAGATAGAATCCGCAGTCGATAAATACGAGCGTCACCGGATCATCCGAGAACTGACGGAGATTCAGGCTCCCGAGGTCTGCGGAATACTGCTGGATTCGCTTCATGACCCGAGTGAGGATATCCGCGATCTGGCGATCAAATCTCTGGGGGGACGGGAAGACATCGATCTCGAATGTGTTTGTAAAAAACTCGCCGCATTTCCCTGGTATGTCAAGAGCGGCAGCCTGCGGATCTTGGGTCTGAGAAAGGATCCCCGGACGATTAAGAATATCGCCGCGGTCTTGGAGGATTCCAATGCCGATGTTCGGGTTCAAGCGGCATGGGCACTGGGAGAGATCGGGGGCGAGGAGTCTTTGGCACTTCTGGCGCGTTTGATCAAAGACCGCAACCGATTCGTTCGGGTTTCGGCGGAAAAAGCTCTGCAAAAGGCCAGCGACTTAAAATTTTCTGAGCCCAACTTTTCTGATTCAACTTAGAGACGGTTCCCAGTCCATATCAACCCTGATTTAGAAGTCCGATCAGGCGCATTTTGAGAGGATAAACGTTACCGGACCGTCATTGACCAGATGCACATCCATCATCGCTCCGAACACACCTGTCTTAACCTCAAGCCGATGCACATCTCTCAATCGCCGCACGAAATCATCAAAGAGGGTCGCGGCTCTTTCCGGAGGCTCAGCGCGGTCAAAGCTGGGCCGCCGTCCTTTGCGGATGCTTGCCGCAAGGGTGAATTGCGATACCGCCAGCACGGCGCCGCCTGTATCGATAAGCGAGAGGTTCATCTTGCCGTCTTGGTCGGGGAATATGCGCAAATCCGCCGCCTTCTGGGCTAAATAGCGGACGATTTCCTGATTATCGCCCTTTTCGATTCCCACCAGAAGACAAACGCCTCGTTCGATGCGGCCGACGGTCCTGCCTTCGACCTCCACCGAGGCTGCCTTGACCCGTTGCAATACAACCTTCAATCCTTATCTCCGTGGGCGGCCTCGTCTCTACGGAAAAGGAGATCTTTAAATCTGATGACCTCTTTCCGATTGAACAGCAGATGAAGCCCAAAATAGACCAAGACTGCGAGCAGGATGGTGCCCAAAAGCAAAGCTCCCCTGGCAGCCAGCGATCCGTCACTGGGCGCCAGACGAGTGAAGGATAACCAAACGACCGATCCCATAACACCGGTGTAGGCAGCCGTTTTCAAGGCGAAAAGCAGGATAAGACGCTTGGGGATTTGGCCGATCTTTTTTTCTATCAGAATGAACAGACTGACAAAATTGACCAACGCCGTCACCGAAAGAGCCAGTGCTATTCCGGAGACTCTGAGCGGACCCATGAGCAACAGGGCCATAGCGACATAGATGAATGTGATAAAAAAGGCGACGACAACCGGTGTCTTGGTGTCTTTCAGGGAATAAAACGCCGGCGCCAACACCTTTACCCCCGAAATGAACGGGATTCCCCATGCAAAATACATAAGGCAGGAAGAGGTCATGGCTGTGGAGCGAGCATCGAACACCCCGTATTCGAACAGCAGTTGGACGATGGGGCGGCTTAGAAGTAGAAGACCCATGGTTGCTGGGAAGGTAATAAACGTGATCATCTTCAGCGAGAACTGCAGTGTGTGCTTCATCTCCGACAGGTTTTCAGTGGCGGCCAAGTCGGAAAGGGTGGGAAGGAGGGCAATAGAGAGGGCGATGGAAAACAGGCCCAACGTCAACTCCTGAATACGGGAGGAATAATAGAGTGAAGCCACGCTTCCAGGCTCAAGAGAAGTTGCGATCATGCGACTGATGGTGATGTTAATCTGGTATATGCCGGCTCCGAATATGCCCGGTACCATCAACCGGCCGACCTTCCGCACCGCCGGATTGACAAATGACAGCAGGGGTTTAAAATGCATTCCTTGTCGCCACACAAAGGGGAGCTGAAAGGCCAGCTGAAGGACACCTCCCAGGACGACGCCCCCGGCGAATACAAAGGCCGGCTCCCTGGCCCGGCCGGCCAGCAGAGCGGCGCTGGCAATGACGGCGAGGTTGAATAGAACCGGAGTAAAGGCGGGAACAAAAAACCGATGGAAGGAGTTCAAAACGGCCATGATCAGGGCGGCCAGGCTGACCAAAAAAATGTAAGGAAACATGATGCGCGTAAGCACCACGGTCAGCTCGAGTTTTCCCGGGACTTGCTCATAACCGCCCGCGAGCAACCGTACCAACAGGGGGGCGAATAGGATTCCCAAAAGGGTCAGGGCCGCCATGATCAATGTCATATCGAAGAAAAACGCATTGGCGAAGCGCCATAGCTTTTCCCGTTTCTCCCGGCTTTTTATTTGAGTGAAGACCGGGATAAAGGCGGCCGTCATGGCACCCTCCGCGGTCAACCGCCGCAGCAGGTTGGGGATAAGAAAAGCGATGGTAAAGGCGTCCATTCCCTTGCTGGTCCCCATGTAATAAGCCTGAAGCAGATCCCGGAAATAACCGAAGATGCGGCTGAAAAAGGTGGGAATCGATACCGCCAGTGTGGAACGTAAAAGTTTCCCGGTCCCGATGCTACTCGTCATATCACCAACAATTCTAATTTAACGGAGACGCGGCTCTGCAGATACTATAGTCTAGCATGTTCCTTTGCCGCACTCCACCTCAAAATCTGGGGGACATCCCCTGAGGCACCACCCTGAAAAGTCAAGAACATCTCCTGAAGTGGTACTCTAGTCTTAGGGTGGCACCTCAGGGGATGTCCCCCAGCCCGGTTGACATTTCAGCCTAAATCTCGTATCATTTCCGTTCAGTTCGAAGAGGAGACAACTATGGCGCATCACAAATCCGCGATACGGCAGTGGAGACGAAGCCTGCGGAGAAACGCGATCAACAAGCGGAACAAATCCATCTTGAGAACTCAAATCAAGAAACTGAGAGCCGCAATCGAAAACAAAGACTCCGAAACAGCCCAAAAGCTGCTGCCCCAAACCTTTTCAACCATAGATATGACCGTGAAAAAAGGTGCTATTCATAGAAACACGGGAAGCCGCTACAAGTCAAGGCTCAGCCGTCATGTGGAAATGATCAATCCCGCCACCTCAAAATAGCCGCCATTCATCATAATATAGATTCCACCTTAAAGCCCGATCGATACGAACCCCTTTTGAGCCTCGTTTCGGGAGTCCTACCGCAGGGGAGTTGTATTAGATGATATGGTGCATTACGTCCGATTTATGGGACGGCCATATCTTCGGATCCAACAGTATTCAAACAAAAAACCTTCCATCAGGAACCTAAACGCCAACGTTGTACTCTTGAGCTTGAGATCAAGGTCACGCAACCGGTCAAGAATGTGCTGCAGATCACTCTCGGAAATATCTTCCACAAGAGAGAACAGCTGTCGGAATTGCCGTTCATATAGTCCCCGGTAGGATTCACGTATTTGAGGCTTGATCTCCCTGAAGATGGCTTTACGGTCTTTCAGTCCCTCCTGAAGCCTGAGCTTGGCCAACAGGATATCGCGGAAGAAACCCGCCACCAATGCCAGGATGCGCAGCGGAGCAACTCCTTCCTGTTCCAGCAGTTTGTGCATGACCAGCAGGCACTGACGGTAATCAGCGCGTTCCAAATGTTCGGCTAGCTCCCACTCCACATAGGATTTAATCCAGCCTGATACCGCATCCACGTCCTCCGCTTCGATCTCCTGTTTTGGCCCCGCGTAGGTCGAGACCTTTTCCACTTCACCATCCAGCGCCCGTAGATCCCGTCCGACCAACTCCACCAACCTCCCGACCGCCTCGGGAGTAGCGGTGTTCTGCCGGGAGGCGAAGCGGCGCCTCACCCAGGAAACCAGCTCCCGCTCCCGCAGCCGTTTCACCTCTTCGATCCTTACTTGTGAAGAAAGTCCACTGAAAAACCTGACCAGAGGAGCGGTCGGCCGAATCTTTCCCGGATAGATGAACACGAGTGAAGTTGCAGGAGTCGGATCGGCAAAGTAATCGGACAGAAGTCTTTTATCCGACTCCGTAAGTTTTTCATAAGGCGAAGGGACATTGTCTCTTTTCCGGTGAGGGCTCTCGATCAACAGGATCCTTCCTGTAGAGAAGAGCAGCGACGGGGAGCGCGCTTCATCTAAAATTTCCGGCCAACGCTGCACACTCAGATCGAACCGTCTCACCGGAGAGTCCTCCATTCCGGGCCGCGCGGCCCTCAGCTCCTCGAGAAACAAGTGTGCCAGGTAGGTTTCCTCTCCGTAAAAGAAATATCCGGCGAGAGGGCCGTCCGCTTCGCCCGCACGAGGATTCACGCCTTAGAATCCTTCCAGGATATTGATGATCAAAGTCCTGGCGAACTTCAAGGCCACGCGGTCGATCGCCTCCTGCTGCACGGTCTCGAAATCGGTTCCCTCCGGAACCTCGTATTCTTCCTGATACGTGAAATACGGATTGTTGAAAAGAATCCGGTTATTGACCAGGTCCCGGAGTACGATCTTGGCAGTGATCACGATGTTGTAAGAGTCTGCCGATGCGTCCTCGCCGAAACCAATGGGATGGGCCGCAAAGTTCAGGATCTCTCCCAGCATTATGGCATCGGCCCCTGCGCTGTCCGCCGTTATTTCCACCTTGCCTCGCCCCACCAGCTCGTCGCGGACACTCTGGGTCAACTTGAGATCCAACTGAAAGCGCGTGGTCTTGTTCTTGAACATCGGAACGTTGATGCGCTCGATGTGGGGAGGCAAAGAACTTCCGGTTCCCCGAAGGCCGTAGCCACAGTTCATCGAGAGGAGGGTCACACAAAAAATAATGGACAACTTCCGCATTTCGCGTCACCACCTCAAACGACGATATTTACCAGTTTGTTGGGAATGTGGATGATCTTAAGGGGCTGACGGCTGCCGATGATCTCCCGGATCCGGTCCAGCGCCAGCGCCCGATCTCGAACCTGATCCTCGGGCAGATCCCGCGCGATATCGAACTTGGCCCTGAGCTTTCCGTTTACCTGGACCACGATGGTCACTGTCTCATCCCGGGCGAGATCCTGATCGTATTCGGGCCAGGGAGCATCGGAAATCAGACCATCATGGCCGAGTTTCTCCCAGAGCTCTTCGCACATGTAAGGCGTAAATGGAGCAAGCAGCAGCAATAAGGCAGACATCGCTTCACGTAAAACTTCCCGGTCGCCGTCATCGGCCTCCAGCTCCGGAAGGTCCCTGCGCATCTGGTTGAACAATTCCATGATCGAGCTGACTGCGGTGTTGAGATGGTACCTTTTGCCTATATCACCGGTGACCTTCATGATCGTTTGATGGGTTTTAATCCCCAGCGGAGTCATCCGGATTCGACCTGGAGGGGACGATTCTGCGGAGGCATCTTTATCCTGCCAAAGGCCCATATGCTCGGAATAGAACCGCCACACCCGTTGCAGAAATCGATAGGCGCCCTCGATTCCCTTCTCGTCCCAAGCAAACTCTTTGTCCGGAGGAGAGGCAAAAAGGATGAATAACCGAATGGCGTCGGCGCCGTATTTCTTCATCATGTCATCGGGATCGACCACATTGCCCCTGGATTTTGACATCGCGGCTCCGTCTTTGGTGACCATACCCTGGGCCAGATAATGAGGAAAAGGCTCATCGATGGCGGTCAGTCCCAGATCACGCAACACCTTACAGAAAAAGCGGGCATATATGAGGTGCATGATAGCGTGCTCCACGCCTCCCACATAAATATCCACCGGCAGCCAGTACTGCGCCTGCTCACGGCCGAAAGGCAGGTCATCCGCCTGGGGTGAGCAATAACGAAAATAATACCAAGAGGAATCGAAAAAGGTGTCCATGGTATCGGTGTCCCGTCGGGCCGGGCCCTGACACTTGGGACAAGCGGCATGCAGAAAGCGCTCGGAAGTCTCCAGCGGAGAACCCTCTTCCCCCTTGAAAACCACATCCGTGGGCAGGGTGACGGGAAGATCTTCATAGGGAATCCCGACCACTCCGCATTGTGGGCAGTAGACCACCGGGATCGGCGTTCCCCAATAGCGCTGGCGGGAAATTCCCCAATCACGCAGGCGGTAAAGCGTCTGCTTCTGTCCGAATCCGTTTTGCTGAGCGAACTCCGCCATCTTTTCGACCGCCTCCCGCGATTCCAGGCCTGAAAAAGGGCCGGAGTCGACCGTCATACCGTAATCTTCGAATACTTCGCCTTCGGCCGGGCCCGAGTGTCCATCGCGCGGCTTGATGACCTCTCTGATAGGAAGCCCGTATTTGGTGGCGAATTCAAAATCTCGCTGATCATGGGCCGGAACCGCCATGATAGCGCCGGTCCCGTATTCCATCAAAACATAATTGGCGACCCAGATGGGGACATCTTCTTCGGTAAAAGGATTGACGGCGGTCTTACCGGTATCGATTCCCTCTTTCTCTAGATCCGCCAACTCGGTCCCGTGAACGAGATCGGTGGCCTTTTTATCTATCCAGGACTGCACCCTATCCCAGCTCTCGGCATCATCAACCAGCTCCCGAGTCAAAGGATGTTCCGGTGAGAGGACGATGAACGTGGCCCCATAGATGGTGTCTATACGGGTAGTGAATACGTCGATCGTCCGCGTGGAGCCCTTCAGGGGAAACGCCACTTGAGCTCCTGTGCTCTTCCCGACCCAGTTCCGCTGCATGACCAGCACGTGCTCGGGCCATTTATCCAGCAGCTGATGTCCGGACAGGAGTTCTTCGGCATAAGCGGTGATCTTTAGAAACCACTGTTCCATGGTCTTGAGACCCACATCATTTTGGCAACGCCAACATTTTCCGCTGTGGACCTGCTCATTGGCCAGGACCGTTTGACAATGCGAGCACCAATTGACCTGACTTTGCTTCCGAAAAGCCAGTCCCCGCTCAAAGAGTTTGAGGAAGATCCATTGGTTCCATTTATAATACTCGGGAAGACAGGTGTTGACTTCGCGCGACCAGTCATAGCTGAAACCCAGCCGCATAAGCTGTGCTTTCATGTGCGAGATATTATCCAATGTCCAGGTTCGGGGGTGGATTCCTTCCTTGATGGCGGCATTTTCAGCCGGCATTCCGAAGGCATCCCAGCCGATGGGATGGAGCACATTGAATCCCTGCATTTTCTTGCAGCGGGATATCACATCCACAATCGTGTAATTGCGGACATGTCCCATGTGGATGCGGCCGGAGGGATAGGGATACATCTCCAAACAATAGTACTTGGGTAAGCGATCGTCCTCGCGGACTTGGAAGGTCTCTCTTTCCTTCCAAATCCGCTGCCATTTTTTTTCGATCGCTTTAAATCTGTACGCTTCCGTCACTGGATGGGTCCTTTTTTGGGAATCCTATAAATATTAGAGTCATACCCTCTGATTGTCAACTTTGGCGAATTGGAATAAAGGGCGCTTCCTTGATGCCCCAACATATCATATGAATATGGACGCTGGTGTGGCGCACGACATCCCCTGGAACGCGGTAGCGGCGGGGGAATCTTCATGGGAGCGGTAAGTCTTGAACCAGACCCTTCCAAGCCTGAGAAGGAGAGGAACGCCGAGGAGAATGGGCTAGATTCAAACCATCACACCCGCCCAGGCGAATTTGATCACAGAGGAGGGTGATTGGAAGGCAAAAGACAAAGTGCTAAAATAGACGGCAAATGGATTTCTTTTTTGTCCAAGACTATCGCCGCAACTACCGTTTCTTTTCGTCCGAGCCGGTCCAGGAGATCCAGGTCGAGTTCTCCCGCCTAAAAAAAATATGGGCTGCTGCCCGGGATAAGCTCATGCTGCTGCCTGCCCGCACGCTACGCCAAGAGCAGGCGTTCGAAAAGGTCCTGAAGACCGCACCTCAGGAGGTTTCTATCGTTCACTCAGAGGGCATTGCGCCCAAAAAGATCAAACGGCGTTTTTTTTTCTTTCTTCAGAAACAGCGGACCAAACACATCCTGCTGCTCGCGGGAGAGACGATCCTCCTCCCGCTCAGCGGTCTCATGGCATTGTTGCCGGGACCCAATGTTTTTTTTGGATTCCTCGCCCTGATCATGATCACCCATTGGCAGGCCTTAAGGGGAATCAACCGCTTGCGCAAGATATCTCCCCGATTCGTTGGATCCGATCTGCTGAATGATTGGGAACATAAGATCGAAGCCGGGGACACCAGTGGATTCGCTGCGATCCTAATTGCTATACAGAACCGATATCATATCTCTGAGGCCGTCAAGATACTCTACAAATAACAGCGCATGGACGGGGCCTTTTTTGCGCCACATACCTGAGACAGCGCTTACAGTGTGAACTCTTGCCCGTCCACCCTCTACATAACTCACGGAGGGGAGGAATCCTGGCATCACGATTACTGTGCCCAGCTGGGGTGCCCATTGAGGAGGGGCCAGGACTTTCTGCACTCCCGTCAGCACATTCGACTTTGTTTGACAAACCAAGGAATTTATTTTATCTATTAAGTACCATGTCGCTAACCCTTTCCCAGTTCCTGTGGCTGGTACTAACCTTTGCCGCGGTGGTCGGCGTAACCTTTTTGGTCGTGTTCCTGATCCAACTTCGGAGAACCGCCCGCGAAGCGGAGAAAACCCTTATCGAGATGCGGGTTTTGACCGGCAGCCTGCAGGTCACCAGCCAGAAAATAAATCAAAAATTGGACGACCTGGGAAGTTTGGTCGAAGCCGCCCAAAAGACCGCAAACGGCCTGTCCAACGTCTCCTGGTACCTATCCACAAAAGTCGCGAGGCCGGCATACCGTTATTGGCCGCTGGTTGTCCCTTTCCTGAGATGGGTTTGGCGGCGATGGAGAAAGAAAAAGGAGGAAACAAATGGATAATAGAGGCACAAGCGCCGTTGAAGTCACTCTTTCATTTCTATTGGGGACTGCGGCCGGATTCATCCTGGGTATCCTGTTTGCACCCGCCAGCGGCGAGGAAACCCGCAAGAAGATCCAGGAAGGCGCGTCCAAAACCGGCGAAAAGGCGAAAGAAAGCTACGATCGGATCGCCAAAGAGGCTGAAAAGGGTATTCAGATAGTTAAAGCTAAGACCACCGAGGGTGTAGCGGCGATCAAAGACTTCGTCGAGAAGAAAAAAGACGAAATCGCCAAGAAAGTCCCGGAGATCAAGGAAGAAGAGACCCAGTAATAAGGCGCCGTTCCCCGGAACCTGCAGCCCGGAACCATCCCTACCGATCCATCTAAGGAGAGATCTATGACGAAGACCGCAATCACTGACATCACCCCCCTGGAAATACTAGACTCACGGGGAAATCCCACGGTCCGAACCCGTGTTCGGTTGGATTCCGGCGCCGTTGGCATTGCCTCGGTCCCATCCGGCGCTTCCACCGGAAAACGAGAGGCGCTGGAGCTTCGGGACGGAGAAATGTCCCGCTACTTGGGCAAAGGCGTGCGCCGGGCCGTTGAGAATGTCCGCACCGTGATCACACCGGCTGTGCTGGGAATGGACGCCAGCGACCAAGCCGCTCTGGATGGGAAGTTGATCGAATTGGACTCCACCCCTTCCAAAAGCACTCTGGGAGCCAATGCCATCCTTTCCGTATCCATGGCGGCGGCCGCGGCAGCGGCAAACGCTCTCGATCTTCCTCTGTTCGCTTACCTGAATCCTCAGGACACATATCTTCTTCCGGTTCCACTGTGCAACATACTTAATGGTGGTGCGCATGCCGACAACAATGTTGATATCCAGGAATTCATGATCGCACCCACCGGAGCCCCTTCCTTTTCAGAGGCCATTCGTATGGCTGCGGAGGTGTTCCACAGCCTTAGAAAAACCCTGAAAGATTCGGGATACAATACGGCCGTGGGCGACGAAGGCGGTTTTGCTCCCAACCTCAAATCCAACCGGGAAGCCCTGGATCTGATTCTGGTCTCCATCGAGCGCGCCGGATTCAAACCCGGCTCCGACATCTATCTCGCCCTGGATGTGGCGGCTTCGGAGTTCTTCGAGGAATCTTCCTACATCTTCAAGAAATCCGATGGTTCCCGACGCACTCCCGAGCAGATGATCGACTTCTATCGCTCCCTGGTCGTAGAATATCCGATCATTTCCATTGAAGACGGCCTCTCGGAAGACGACTGGCCGGGCTGGAAGCTGCTTACGGATGCGCTGAAGGATTCCGTTCAGTTGGTGGGGGACGATATCTTCGTGACCAATCCCGCCATCCTAAAACAAGGTATCGAACAGGGAATCGCCAACGCCATACTGATCAAGCTGAATCAGATCGGAACCCTGACCGAAACCATCGATACCGTGCGCTACGCGCAGGACCACGGCTATTCCTGCATCATATCCCACCGGTCAGGTGAGACGTCCGATACCTTCATCGCGGACCTGAGCGTTGCGCTCAACAGCGGACAGATCAAAACCGGTTCCCTGAGCCGCAGCGACCGTGTGGCAAAATACAATCGGCTCCTCGAGATCGAAGCCACGCTCGGAGAAAAGGGAGAATATGCGGGACACCGTGCCTTTAAGAAATTTATCCGCTGAGGCCGAAAGCCGTCTTAAAAGCAAAGCCTATCCGCTTATATCCACTCTTCCTGAAAGATGCCTGCCATGACCAAAGAGCGAAAGCCTCTATTCCGAACCCATTCCGGAATCGAGCTTAAACGGATCTACACCCATGAGGATCTCGAGGATTTTGACCCTGCCTCGGATCTGGGAGAAGCCGGGGAGTATCCCTTCACCCGAGGTATCTATCCCAGCATGTATCGAGGACGTCTCTGGACCATGCGTCAGTACGCCGGCTTCGGAACGGCCAAGGAATCGAATCGCCGCTATCGCTACCTTTTGCAGCAGGGACAGACGGGATTGAGTGTCGCCTTCGACTTGCCCACTCAGTTGGGTTTAGACTCGGATGATCCACGCTCCCAAGGTGAAGTAGGCAGGGTGGGAGTGGCGATCGACACCTTGGATGATATGCGGATTCTGTTTGCAGGCATTCCTCTCGACCAGGTATCGGTGTCCATGACCATCAATGCCACCGCCGCTGTCATTCTGGCGATGTACTTGGCATTGGCCCAGGACCGGAACATAAGCTGGAAGCGGCTGGCGGGAACGATCCAGAACGACATCCTCAAGGAATACGTAGCCCGCGGGACATATATCTTTCCGCCGGAGGCGTCCCTGAAAATCACCACCCACATCCTGGAGTTCTGCCGACGTCATGTTCCGGCGTGGAACACCATGAGCATCAGCGGCTATCACATTCGCGAAGCGGGCGCAACCGCGGTGCAGGAACTGGCCTTTACCTTTGCCAATGCCAAGGCCTACCTGGAAACCTTTATAAAGGCGGGTCTGGACATCGACGCCTTTGCCCCGCGCCTGTCGTTTTTTCTGGCGGCTCACAACAATTTTCTGGAAGAGGTCGCGAAGTTCCGTGCGGCCCGCCGAATCTGGGCAAAGATGGTCAGGACCGCCTTCCATGCCCGTGATCCCAACTCTTGGAAGTTCCGCTTTCACACCCAAACCTCCGGCATGACCCTGGTCGCTCAAGAGCCCGACAACAATGTGGTGCGGGTCACGCTTCAAGCCTTGTCGGCTGTGATGGGCGGCACCCAATCCCTGCACACCAACTCGAGAGACGAGGCACTCACTCTTCCCAGCCAAGACTCCGCCCGTATCGCCTTGCGCACCCAACAGATCCTCGCCCAGGAGAGCGGCGTGGCGGATGCCGTCGATCCCTTGGGTGGATCCTATTGCATCGAAGGCTTGACGTCGCGAATCGAAAACGAGGTGAATGCATATCTACGCAAGATAGACGAAATGGGCGGCGTTCTCAAGGCCATCGAACAGGGCTATATCCAGAGAGAGATTCAAGCCAGCGCCTACAGCTACCAGAGGGAGATCGAAAGCCAGGAGCGGATAATCGTCGGTCTCAATGCCTTCACATCAAGAGAAGAACGCATGCGTTTTGAACTTTATGTGCCGCCCCCCCTAGTCCATCAGAATCAGCTGAAAAACCTTCGACGAGCCAAACAGAAGCGGAATGCAACCCTGGTCGCGAACGGCTTGAACGCCCTGAAACATGCGCTGACAGCCGAAAAGAATCTGATGCCGGGTATGATCGAAGCCGTGAAAGCCGGAGCTACACTGGGAGAGGTTTCGGGAGTCCTTCAGGATGCCTTCGGGACCTATACCGAGAATGTCACGGTTTAGTCCCAAGAGCGGATCCCGTGAGACAGAGGGCCATTCGGCAACGTCTATGGAACAGAGGCGGGATATTGAGATTATGAAAAGGATTGGTGTAATATAGAGTCATGTCGATCCGCCTCCTAAGGATTCTGTTTATACCGCTATTCTATTTTCACCTCTGCTCCCTTGGATTCTCGGCCGTCGACAAGACTACGGCTTATTTGATCGACGAAGAGATCGCCCGGCACATCCAGGACATCATAAAGATCCGGCGTTTTCTCCACATGAATCCCGAACTGAGCAACCGGGAGTATGAAACCTCCAAACTCATCGCAGCGCAACTGCTTTCCATGGGCCTGGAAGTCAAGACCGGCATCGCCAGGACCGGAGTTATCGGCCTGCTGCGCGGCGAACAACCGGGCATGACGGTGGCGTTCCGAGTCGACATGGATGCGCTCCCGATCCAGGAAGAGACTCAGGTCAGCTATCGATCCCTTAATCCCGGTGTCATGCATGCCTGTGGACATGACGTGCACACGTCGATCGGCCTGGGGGCCGCGCTGGTTTTGAGCCGCCTGCGCGATCGACTCACCGGGAACATCAAATTCATCTTTCAGCCGGCC
>Ga0180437_10000631_pt1 | contig 65726 bp, 55 predicted proteins | sample SS_ome_4_FD_132410 | JGI IMG/M metagenome (GOLD analysis project Ga0180437, IMG submission 132410) | Hypersaline lake sediment archaeal communities from the Salton Sea, California, USA - SS_3_D_1 metaG | ecosystem: Environmental > Aquatic > Non-marine Saline and Alkaline > Hypersaline >...
AATCCAAAGCTACATCATAACTACTATCTGGAGAGAATTTAGGTGAAATGTAAATCCGGAAGTTTTCACGTTGCTAAGATCCGGAAGTTTTTACGTTGCCTTGACATCCCTGTATCCCTGACTTGACCCTCCCATATCCCTATGTTATAAGCTGTGATAGACTTGTCTGGTCGAAAATCCTAGATGTGTTCGTCTTCATCACTCGAGATAGTCTTATCATGTCATTGTCCATTCATGCTTGGAGGGAAAAATCATGATGAATTGCAAGAGTATTTTTAAATGCCTTTATCTTGTATTGATTGGGATTGCGGGATTGGTCGGTTGCTCCGACACGTCTTCGTATGATGTGATCATCGCCAAAGGCACGATCGTTGACGGCTCAGGAGAGCCGGAATACACAGGCGACGTGGGAATCAGGGGTGAGACAATTGCCAAAATCGGCAACCTTTCAAAGGCCCAAACAGAAAACCGGATTGATGCAACCGGCCTAGTGGTTGCACCGGGATTTCTCGATGCTCACAGCCATTCCGACAGTACCCTGAGGTCCCCCAAATACAGGACCAACGAAAATTTCGTCAGGCAGGGAGTGACGACCTGTTTTTTCGGAGTGGATGGAAGCTGGAGGCCGAAGACGGCCGAAAATTTCTTAAAAGCCACAAAAAAGAGCGGTGTGGGCACCAATTGGGTGTTCTACATGGGTCACAACGGCATACGTCAGGCCGTGATGGGCATGGAAAACCGGGCTCCCACGCCGGAAGAGCTGGAACAGATGAAGGCCATGGTCAAGCAGGGCATGGAAATGGGGGCTGTGGGATTATCGAGCGGGTTGATGTATCTTCCTGGCCGATATGCCAAGACCGAGGAGGTCATTGAGCTGGCTAAGATAGTCGCTCCCTACGATGGAGTTTATGACTCTCATGTCAGAGATCCGGTCAATGATTTCCTGAGTTCAGTCGAGGAATGCATCGAAATCGGCGAAAAATCCGGCGCCCGGCCTCATCCCGCTCATCATAAGGCTGTGGGTATGTCCAACTGGGGAAAATCCAAGGACGTCTCCGACCTCATTCAAGCTGCGATCGACCGAGGCCTGGATGTAACCGTCGATCAATATCCCTATGACGGAGCGGCAACAGCCCCTTTGTTTGCCGTTCTTGTGCCTCCGAAAGGTACGCCCCAGGGAAAGATTCAAGAAGCTCTTGAAGATCCCGAACTCCGCAAGAAAATAAAAGCCCTGACAGAGAGCCCACCGTCTGAAGTCTACAGTTGGGTTCAGACTGTGGGATATTCCTCTTTTCGCATTGTGGTCTGCGAAGAATTTCCCGATTATGTGGGGAAAATGCTGGTCGATATCGCCGAGGAAAAAGGTACCGATCCCTTCAACTTGATCGTCGATATCATCACGGAGGATCCCGACACGATCATCACCCTTGGTGCCTGCCTGGAGGATGATGTGCGCTACATCATGACCAGGCCCTGGACCATGATCTCGAGCGACGGCGCCACGGGTGGCTCTATGGGGCATCCCCGTTCGTACGGGACCTTCACCCGCGTTCTCGGCCGCTATGTTCGGGATTGGAAGGTATTGCCTCTCGAGGAGGCAGTCCACAAAATGTCCGGCATGACAGCACGATATTTCAGGCTGGAAAAAAGAGGCGAAATTAAAGAGGGATACTATGCGGACATCACCGTCTTTGATCCGGCGAGGATCATCGACCGCTCCGATTGGGCCCATCCCGATGAAATGGCCGAAGGCGTTATCCACGTGCTCGTCAACGGTGAATTTGCCCTCAGGAACGAAAAAATGACAGGTAAGCTCAACGGCCAGATGATCCCCTTCAAGGGTGGATCATATATCAAAAGAGATGGCGATTCATAAGGCATAAACGCCTGATCGATCCCCTCTTTGAGGCGAGTTTAAAGCACATTCGCTTTTTCTACGATCCTGGTCATAGTCCAAGCCTTTTGAAGGGCGGTCAGTCTGAGATCGTCAAAAAAGGCTTCGGCCATACACTGGGAGCTTCCCTTGACGGGATTACCGCTGTCATCGGAATAACCGCTGAGTCTTTTGGCGATCTCTTGTACGATCTGCAGATCAGAACCTGAGGGCAAGGTTCCGTCGAAAAATATTCTGTTCCAAGCTGGCTTAAATTGGGAGTATAGCCAGCCCGAGATTGTTGTTTTTTTCCGGTTTTCTAATTCCTGGAAGACATCCTGATTCAATTTTCCATAGCTGTAGGCAATCTGGGCACAGTGATATTTGAGGTTTCGCAGCCCTTCGATTTCAGCCTCAGAACTAATCCCATCCTTGGCATCGGTCAATACCTGGATGACTTTATTCACCATTGCCGTCAACCCACAGGTCTGGATTTCCCATCCCAGCGCTTTTTCCGTAAATGCGTCGGGATCCTCAATCAATTTGATGAGTTCCCCTATTCCTGTAGCGATCGACACGCCAATTTTTCCTTTGTTTTTTTGGATGGTGGTTTTCCAGGCGTCATTCCAGCTCCAGCTCACAAAAATATCGTCCAGGAAATTGTGAGGTGATTGTTTCCAGGCGATGGACTTGGCCAAGGGCCAAAGATCGGCCACGGGGCTGACAGCGGTGTGTGCAATTTTGAGTGGCCCTATCACATAGTTGTTCAAGCCTTCCCAGTCCGGAAAAGTTTTGGAGGGATCTGCGGACTTTTTTTTCATGTCGATGAGTTTATTGTAAAAGGCAATACTGTCGGCAAATGTAAAAATCGCGCCAGTCACCCCCATCAGATCACCACTGGCCATTCCCGTAACGATCGCGAATGCATCATCAAGACCACGCAATTTGATTCCCCACCCGACGATTTCGTTGAATTTGCTGCGTTTATCAAAGAGTTCCTGTCTCAAATCCTTAAAATCTTGAATGGCCGAATCGATCTTCTGAATGGAGTTCTGGTTTCCCAGGGCATGAATTGCTGTGTACAATCCCTCGATCCTGTTTTCCTGTGTCAGAATGTTGCCGTCCTTGGAGATAAAGAAGTGGCCTACCGTAATTTCTTTGCCATCGACGGTCTTAAACACTCTTACTGGTGCGTAACAGGTCCCATTGCAGTTGAGGGAAGTCTTGGCGGCATCCGAGTATTCTGAATTCATAGGATGGGCAAAATCATAGAAATGATTGCGGGCGTAGAGCGTGATGCTATAGCCGAAAGAAAAGCCCTCTCCCTGATACGATCCCACTTTGTAAGAGCCGATCTGGTAGGCGGATCCATCGTCGGCTATCGCCTCGAGAAAGCGCTTGATCTGAGCATCGAAATAGGTGAATAATTCTCCGCCGACATCAATAGTGGATTCGGAACCGAGCGGATTGATGTAAAAATCCATCTGCTGCGGTTTGAGATCGATGACCGGCCCCTCTTTTCGGTATGGGTGATATCCGGCTGCCGTCACCACGATCGCATCCGGAGTGAAGCTGAGGGTTTTGATGCCATAACGCCCCCGATTATCGGTTGTGGCCTTGATCGCGGCACCCAGATCGACGACGGCCCCGGCTACGGTCTTTCCCGAGAGGGCATTGCGGACGAATCCGGATAGTTTCGGTATGGCTTCGGGTTCCAGAATATCGGTACAGGTGTGGGCGGGTAAGGGGGCAATTCCTTCCGGCGGGGATGCACCTTGGGGGAGATAGGTGATGGTACCGTACCAGGTATTATTGTTTTCATTGCTTTCGGCGACCATGTTATTCATAGGTATTTTCATGCTTGCCGCGCGGCTTTCGGCATTGCCGTCTACCTTGACCGCAACCGGATGACTTCCGGGTTTTCGGGTTAGTCTGCTTTTGGTTTCGACCGTAATGCATTTGCCTGGGGGAAGAAATTTGACCCATTCTCCGGCCACGTGTATATCATCCAAAGCCACGGTTATGGCAAAATTAGAGGCCGTGGCCTGACCGATATTTCTCACCGTGATCTTGAAACGGGTGTTCTCGTAATTTACCATATCCTGCGGAAATTGAGGCGACCAAGTCACGAGTTCGATGATAAGATCGGCTTGGGATTGATCCGGACGTGGTGAGAAAGAAAGAAGACTGCCGAGAAATATAACTCCCATCAAAGGGATCACTCGGAAAAGCTTCGCCACTCTGCCGTTACCAGCATTTCCCTTTGGGCAGAAATGTCCTCTCTCGCTCATTTTTGCCCCTCAAACATTGCAATATGATTAGGTTTTTCGAAATTTTATCATCGATTCAGCAACGAGACAAGGAATCTGCTAAATTCCATTCTGTTTGTCTGGGAAAAATTTGATCTGAAAGAAATGCGCCTTGGTAGCTTCTGGAAAGTATCTTTGCGGCAGGGAGGAGGAGCCCGGGCTATTTCAGAGCCCATTTTTTGTTCCTTAACGGTTGGAGTCCGAGTGGGCAGAAAAGATTTCCTAAAAAGATACGTGCTGAACTACCGGAGTTAGTGCCTGAAATACTTTTTAACTGAAGGCAAGAGAGCGACATCGACAATCAAGAAACCGACCAGACCGTAGATGAGTTGCAAGGGTGGTTGGGTATGGTACCCAATCATTAGAATTTCCACACTTATCCAGATTATGAGAGCAAAGCCAACAATGAGAGACCCAAACCACGCCCTCCGATCTTTTTTCCATAGACCGTATAATATCAGGATAGGAAAAATTCCCAGGATAACTAAGAGGATAAGCCCGGGAATGAAAAAGTCACTGAAAGGAGAACCGTCCAGCATGCTGATCGGCATGTGCAATGACTCACCGGTGGGGTCAAGCGCGAGGAACGCACCTCCAAGCATTCCGCTCAGACCCTGAAACGCGATCAAGACGAATAAAATTGAAATACTGACTGGGCGTGATTTTGTCTGAGCCAAGGGCACAGTCCTCCCAATATTTATTTCTTTGTGAACTGGATGCGGACCCGTCCGGCATCGAGATGGAAGCCGGTGATTTTTTGGCTTGTGTCTCTTGTGAACTCCACTTTCCCGTATCCGGACAGAAACTTGTCTCTGTCGAGGAGTCTAAGGGGCTCTTCGGGTGCGTTTCGCTGCTTGAAATACAGTTTTCCCTCTTCGACTGCGAGTAAATAAGTAGCGGGAAGCTCGTCGTTAAAGTAGGCGCCGCTGTACTCTTTGAGCTGTTGCGCTGTCAATGGAGCAATGGCCGGGATTTTTTTAAGCTGGATTTTTTGATCTCCGGCAATAGTCACGTTCGCCCTCAATGCCTCACCTCGCGCAGGGAAAAACTCGATTGTGATTTCCACGGGAGCCTCCTTCGATACAAACTTGGACGTGGAGACCGGAACAATGGGGAACGATGTGCCCATCGCCTCCACGACGAGTCCGTCTTCTTTGAGAGAGATGTCTGCCACGAAGGATTCCTTTTTGTCGGTGTACTTGCCGGTTTTATTTTGCAGCTCTTGCTGCGAAAGAGTCACCGGAGTGGGTGACGCGGCTTCCTGTTCAGGCGGAGTCTCCTCCGTGAATTTATCAGCCAGGTAGATATCCGCAACCTGCCTGCAAAGCTTGGACGGATTGATGCTTCCGAGGTTCGCCAGGCAGATAACAGAGAATCTTTCCTCTGGAAAGCGGATCAGTTCGGCTCTGAAACCAACAAATGCGCCTCCGTGGGAAACAAGCTTTAATCCTTTATATTCATTCACCGTCAGCCCGAAAGCATATTCCAGTTTCTTCCCGTCGTTCAGCGTTCCGGTTTGATGCATCAGGTCCATCAGCTCTTTACCTAGCTTGTAGTCATAGAAGGCCTGATCCCAGAGATAGAGATCTTCGACCGTGGTGAAAACGCCTCCATCGCCAACATGGTTTAAAGTTGTATTGCTGATCTTAAATCCGTTTTTTGTATGCGCGTGTCCGTCAGCCCGGCTCTTGACGATCATCGTGTAATCGTCGTGGAAATGGGTGTCGTGCATCCCCAGCGGCTTAAAAATGTGCTCCTGGGCAAATTTGTTGAGGGATTTCCCGCTCACCCTGGAAACAATGACACCCAAGAGGAAGTATCCGGAATTAGAATAGAGATGTTCGTCGCCCGGAATGAAATTCAACCCTTTCTGTCTGGCAATCATCGCCACTGTATCTTCAGGGCTATAAAAATCATCGTTGGATTTTCCGGAAAGATAGGCTAGTCCGAGATAATCGCGCAAACCGCTGGTGTGGTGGATCAGGTGCCTGATAGTGACGGGTTTGTCGTAAGCCGGGAATTCCTTTAGATATTTTCGGATGTCGTCATCCAGCGAGAGTTTTCCCTGGAGAGAGAGAAGGGCAATACAGGCCGCCGTAAACTGCTTGGACGTGGATCCGATACGGAACACTGTTTTAGATGTGATCGGTATGTTTTGCTCCAGATTGGCCATGCCATAGCCGCGCTTGTAGATGATCTCGCCGTCTTGGATGATTGCCAGGGCCGCTCCGGGGGAAATCGTCGAATCCCATTTGTCAAAGAGTGCGTCGACCTTGTTTGTCTTTATGTCCGCCCAGACAGAGATGCTTAAAATGACGGTTAAAAGACAGATTACACTTAGTCTGTGAATTCGCTGAGGAGTTATCATGCTCGGCCTCCTTGAAAAATTGAGAGTATACGTTTTTTGATGAAGATTATACAGATTTGTCCAGATGCGAACAATAATTAATTGGATCTTTGATTTTTGTTTTGACAAAAAAAGGCCGCTCTTCATTGTGGTTTACAGGAGCAGTGTAATTAAGATATGATATCCAGACATCCAGGACGTTGAGAAGGAGGATAAGAATGGGGCAATTTGAGTGGGGAAAATTGTCTAAACACAAATTTTGGCATATCGGCGCAATTATTGTTATCCTTGGCATCACCTTATGTTTAAATGCTTGCCAGAGGGATAAAGAGGTAGACGAGCTAGCTCAGCTCAAGGAAAGCTTTCAGGCCGAGCTGGATCAAATATGTGCCGAGGCTGATTTTCCAGGAGCGACAGCCGCCTTTATTCTGGCTGATGGGCGGTCGGCAGGATTTGCCACCGGTCTGGCGGATAAAGATGAAAATAAGCCGATGACTCCCGAGACCCGTATGCTTTCGGGGAGCGTCGGCAAGACCTTTGTAGCCGCAGTTGTCCTCAACTTGATGCATGAAGGCAAGCTCAGCCTTGACGATAAAATCGTTAGCTGGTTCGGCGAGGAAGACTGGCTTTCCCGGTTACCCAACGGTCCCGACATCACGCTGCGGATGCTGCTCAGCCACAGCAGCGGCTTGAAAGATCATGTCTATGACAAGCGATTCATTCAAGCCATACAAGATGTAACCAGTTCTCCTGATGCAGATCCGGATTTTTGTTTTGCTCCCCGTGAGCAGGTCGAGTTTATTTTGGACCAGGAGCCTCTGTTCGAAGCAGGCCAGGGCTTTGCCTACACAGATACGGGTTATATCCTGATCGGCCTGATCATCGAAAAGGTTACTGGAGCTGCTTACTATGATGAGCTGCACAAGCGAATACTCGATCCATTGGATCTGACCAGGACCAGTCCCTCCAATCGCCGCGATCTCGAGGGGTTGGCCACCGGGCACCTCAACGCCAAAAATCCTATGGGGCTTCCTGAAAGGACTCTGCAGGATGGAATGATGCTTTTCAACCCGGCCAACGAATGGACTGGCGGGGGGCTCATCACCAATCCTCAAGATCTTGTCCTCTGGGCGAAACTGCTTTACGAAGAAAGGGCACTTGACAAACCCTATCTTAAGGAGCTCCTGGAATCTGGATTTAGAGGAGAATCGGCAGAGAGGACATACGGGCTTGGTGTGGGTATTAGCGAGACAGAATTCGGTCCCGCTTACGGTCATGGGGGCTGGTTCCCAGGCTACAGGACGAGTATGGTCTACTATCCCAATTACAAAATTGCCGTTGCGATCCAAATAAATACGGATTATAAAGTGAATTTGGACCAATACGTTAAAAACCTGACTGAAGTGCTTCTTGGAACGACTGAATAACCGCGCCTTGCTTTTTCAAATTTGAGAAAAGAAATGAAAAGATGTTTTACTCTCATCCTCATCATCAGTTTTTTGGGAACAATCTCTGGGTGCAGGGGAAATAAGATGAATGGCAAGGCTGATCTCGTCCTGCGACACGGTAAAATCCTGACCATGGATTCAGCCAATCCAGATGCGGAATCTATCGCCATAAAAGGAGAAATAATAATCGCTGTCGGTAAGGATAAGGATATAAATTCCTATGTAGATAAGAAGACGGACGTTATCGACCTCAACGGCCGCCTGGCAGTTCCCGGACTGATTGAAGGCCATGGCCATTTCATGAGCCTGGGGGAATCACTCATGGGAATTGATTTACGGCCCGCCCGTACCTGGGAGGAGATAGTGGATCTGGTGGCCAGGGCTGTCGAGTCGGCAGAACCGGGTGAGTGGATTGTTGGACGCGGGTGGCATCAGGACAAGTGGAAGAAAGAGCCTGTCCCCAGTGTTGAGGGGCTTCCTCTGCACCAAAGCTTAAGTCGTATCAGTCAACAAAATCCGGTGATGCTCATTCATGTCAGCGGCCACGGTGTATTTGTCAACGAACACCTTCTCTCAAAGCTGGGGATCTCCCGCCATACTCCCAACCCGAAAGGTGGGGAAATTGTCCGGGACAGCCGGGGAAATCCAACAGGAATGCTGCGCGAGACAGCCCAAGATCAAGCCAGAGCGGCTCTCGAAGAATACCGCGCCCGGCGGCCTTCAGAGGTTATCGAGGACGAGTTACGGCAAAAGGTCTGCCTTGCCGCGGCTGAGGCCATTTATAAAGGCGTCACTACCTTTCACGACATGGGTGAAACCTTTGCTGTAGTGGATTTGTTGAAAAAAATGGCCGAAGAAGGAGAGCTGCCGCTTCGACTCTGCGTGTCGATCCAGGAGCCTGCTGAGGAATTGGAAGGCAAGCTGGGCAAATACAGGATGGTGGGTCATGGAAACGGATTCCTGACAGTCCGGGCTATTGGGGAAAAGGTTTTGGATGGAGCCCTGGGAACTCACGGCGGTTGGCTGCTGGAGCCCTACAGCGATTTTCCCCAGAGCACTGGGTTCAACGTCACTCCTGTTTCTGACATCCGGAGGTCGGCTGAATTGGCTATCCAGCATGGATATCAGATGGCCATTCAAGGGATAGGCGACCGGGCTGTCAGAGAACTGCTCGACATTTATGAGGAGACGTTTGCTAAGCATCCTGAGAAAAAAGACCTGAGGTGGCGGATCGAACACTGTCAGGTCATCCATCCTGACGACCTCTCTCGTTTTGCCGATCTCGGTGTTATCTTCTCTATCCGCGGTGTTTTTGCCACCTCGGATGGTCTCTGGGTCGTCAAGAGGCTGGGGGAGAAACGGACTCACGAAAGAGGATACCTCTATCAATCGATGATGCAGTCCGGAGCAGTGGTCATCAACGGCACCGATCCACCGGTCGAGGACATCAACCCGATCATCAACTTTTACCGGACGGTAACCAGAAAGATGACCGACGGGAGAGTCTTTTATCCGGAGCAGAGATTGACGCGACAGCAAGCTCTGGAGACATATACAGTGAATCCTGCCTATGCCGCTTTTGAAGAGGATATCAAAGGAAGCCTGATGCCCGGGAAACTGGCTGATATAACCGTCTTCAGCAAAGATATCATGACTGTTCCCGAAGATGAGATTCTCAGCGCCAAAGTTGTCTACACCATAATCGGCGGCCAGATCAAACATCGAGCCGAGAGCCCTTAGAATTTGGATTCCTCTTGAAGGAGGAAGAAGAGCTCCGGTCATGCCCAAGCTATTTCGCGGTTTTCTAAAGATCGATTTTGGGGATAAAAAGGCAAGAAAGCTTTACATCGACACTCAGGTGGATAGCTTCTTCAAACGTAAATAGAATACTTACATCGGGAGGAAGATCCAGGATTTCTTTTGAGGTTTTAAAAAATATAAAAATTTTACTTGACATATTGATAACTTGATAATATATTTTAATTGACAATACAAATAAAATAATATTATTACTAATTTTTTAGTATATGCGATGAGCATCCTGATTGACTTAAGGCCAAAGCTTTTAATAACCAGTGGGAGGTGATTGATTTGGGATACGTCGTCGATGCCAACAAAAAATTTCAGAAGGAATTGAACTCCGGGACCGCTGCCCTCGTCTTATTGAGTGTTCTCGGTCGGGCCAAGGAATCCATGTATGGGTACCAGATAGCCAAAATGATCGAGACTAAGGATGAGGCGGTGCCGATGATGAAGCAAGGGGCTCTCTATCCTGTGTTGAGATCACTGGAAAACAGCGGCCTGCTCGAAAGCCATGTCGATCCCTCTATCACAGGACCGCCCCGCCGCTACTACAGGATTACTCCATCCGGGCGTGAGACCCTGAAGAACTGGATGGAGATCTGGAACCACACCAAGGACTTTGTGGATAGCCTCCTGACAGGTGATCACAATGTTTAAGACGGTCGACGATTACCTGACTCAACTCAAAGCTAATCTGTCAGGCTGCGATTCCGCACTGATACAGGATGCCCTGGCTGATGCCGAAGAATATCTCCATACCGCTCTCGAAAATGCTCAACTGGATAATCCTCAAGTGACTGAAGAAGAAACCCTGCACACTATTATTGATAAATACGGGTCACCTCAAGAAATCGCCGCATCTTACAGAGAAGTGGAGGTTTTTATTACTCCTGTCTTAACGACGGCCAGAAGGCCGATACAACAGTCAGTTCTATCGCGATATTTAGGTGTGCTGTCGGATCCTCATGCCTGGGGTGCGTTCTTGTATGCGGTGATTTCTCTCCTGACCGGGATGATTTACGGCATGTGGGTTCTTTTTGGAGCATCCCTGACGCTTATCACACTCATTTCAATTATAGGGATCCCCGTCACAGGGCTTTTTCTCCTGTCTGTTCGAGGAATTGCCCTGATGGAGGGCCGCATCATAGAGGCACTTTTAGGGATCCGGATGCCCAGAAAACCTCTTTTTGTCAGCCGGGAACTCAGCTGGAAAGCCAAGTTTAAATCGCTTGTCACCGATTCACACACATGGAAATCACTGGCCTACATGATTCTTCAATTTCCTCTTGGCCTTATTTACGGCGGAGTGACATTCATCCTTTTCGCATTATCTCTCAAAGCCATCCTCTACCCAGTCCTGGATGGTATTTTTGGCCGTTCACTGATTACATTAAGCGGCCAAGCCTATCATACCTCACCCTGGCTTTTCCCCTTCGTTTCAGCGGCTGGATTTGTGCTGTTCGCTCTTCCCCTGCATTTTGCCAGGCTGGCTGGACGTATCCACAGCCGCTATGCCAAAGCCATGCTCGTGAAAAAAACATAAGGAGTTCAACCATGTTGAAAAGTTATTTTTTAGCGGCCTTTCGAAACATAAAAAGACAGAAGTTGTACTCTCTAATCATTATTCTGGGGTTGGCCGTCGGCATGACGGGATTTGCCCTGTTTGCTCTAACGGCTGGGGTGAAGCTGAGGGCGGACAAATTCCACAGAGATGCGGACAAAATTTATACGGTTGTCCAGGTAACACTTGCGGAAAATAAGGACGAACGCCACAGCGCATTCCTCCCAGCGCCCCTGCTTTCGAGTCTGCAACCGGAATTTCCGGAGATTGAAGAAGCCGTTAGAATCCTTCCTGCCCAGCGTTTGATCTTCAGGAAAGACAGGGATAGTTTTTACGAGAATGGGGCCCTGTTTGTCGATCCTAATTTCCTCGAATTTTTCACTTTTAACCTGGTGACAGGAAATCCGCAAACGGCCTTATCCAATCCCTATTCTATGGTGATATCAGAAGCCGTGGCCATTAAATATTTCGGCAATGATGATCCCGTCGGCAAAGTGCTGACGCTGGGGAATGCTGTCGATGTGACCATCACCGGAGTTCTAAAGAATATTCCACGGACATCTTCCCTCCGGTTCAATATTCTTCTGTCCATGGAGACCAGCAAAGCCCTATTCGATATTCTCGACGACTGGGACGTCAGCCGCCATACAGGGTTTTGGAGGCTTCCTAAGGGGACGAAGATCAAAAGACTTGAGGAACGATTTCCTTCACTCTTAGGAAGATACTTCTCCGATCCGGAAAAAACACCACAACGGATGTATCTCTTCCCCTTTCTCAATTACCGTCTCAAAGGTGACCATATTGTATCGCCCGTTGCCAGCAGCAACATAGCCGGGGTGTTCATCATATTTTTTCTGGGCGTCCTGTTGCTGTTTATCGTCTCCATCAACTTCATCAATCTCTCGACCACACGGTACATGCACCGTCTGCGGGAAATCGGTCTGCGCAAGGTTATCGGAGCAAACCGCTTCCAGTTGATCAAGCAATTTTTGGGAGAATCAATCCTGCTTGCCTTACTGGCGCTCCCTGTCACTGTCATTCTGTATGAGCTGGTCCATCCCATCTTCACCGCTTATTTGGGCTATGGTTCGGATGTCAGCAATTCCATCTTTCATTATCCTTTCCTTCTCAAGTATCTTCTCGTTGCGGTTCTTCTTACGGGTTTTTTTTCCGGGATTTATCCCGCCTTTTTTGTTTCGTCCTTCCGTCCGGTACAGGTTTTAAAGGGGAGTCTTCAGCAGGGCAGAAAAAAGAGGCTCGGCAGTAAAGCGATGATCGTGTTTCAATTTGCCGTTTCTATCCTTCTCATCATTCTTGCCGGGACAATCAAGGGTCAGTTTAAGCACCTGTTGAATGCGGATTTGGGATACAGTAGAGGTCGCATCGCCGTTATTCAGATCTCGGATAATGTCCGCTCCAAGCGGGAGGTTATCCAGACCGAAATCGAACGACATCCCGAGGTCCTATCCATGTCTGCGTCGGCCTCCATTCCTATCGTCTGGGAATCGCCGCATTCTGTAAGACCAGTCGATGCCGGAAAGGATGAAGCGAAGACCATGCAGGTTTATGGCGTGGACTACAACTTCGTTGAAACCTTAGGGATGAAGATAACTGACGGGCGAAGCTTCTCCAGACAATATGATGACCAGAACAGCTTCATCATTAGCGAAACAGCTGCCGAAAGACTGGATATGGACAATCCTATCGGGGCGCAGTTAGCGATAGAAGAACGATCAGGTGTTGTTGTCGGCGTGGTTCGAGACTTTCTCTTTGCCGATATTGGATTCGGGATTCCGCCGGCTGTTCTCTATTTGGAACAGGATAACCTGAACTATATGCTGATCAAATTTGCCTCAAAGGATGGTTTTCCGCAAATTCGTGATGCCTTGAAACAGCAGTGGCTCCTTCACGCGCCCAATCTTCCCTTTGATTGCAACACCCTCGAAAATCATTTTGGCCGAATTTTCGATCTACTCTCGAACCTGGCCAGTTTTCTCAATATCATGGGAGTTTTGGGCGTATTTTTCTCCTGCCTGGGTTTGCTGGGTTTGGCCTCCTTCATGGTCGAACGAAGAACCAAAGAAATCGGCATTCGCAAAATTCTCGGTGCTTCATTTTTTCAGATCAACTGGTCATTTGTCAGAGAGTTTATCCTCTTGGTCACTATAGCGAATGTGATTGCTGCAGTTTTGGTCTATGTGGGATGGAACAGAGTTCTTCAAACCGGATTGCTGTTCTTTGAAAAGATAAGCGTCTGGACCTATGGTTTTGCCATCTTCGTTTCCTTGTTTATGGCCTTGGCCGCGGTGACTTCTCAGGTCTGGAAATCGGCGCGAGCCAATCCCGTGGACTCACTCAGGCAGGAATAATAAAATCAAGTAATATGAATTATTGAAGGATTCCCTATGACAGAAAATGTTGAGGAATTTTTAAACAGGCTGAAGGCAGAACTGCTGGGCAATGATCCTGCTCTGATCCAGGATGCGCTCTCCGATGCCGAAGAGCATCTCCGTGCCGCTCTGGAAATGGAGCTGGACAACTCACCGGATTTGAACGAAAAAGACGCACTCCGGACGATCATAGACAGATACGGAGAGCCGGGTGAGATTGCCTTAGCCTATAAGGAACTGGATGCCCGTATTCCCACAGACCTGGCTCCCCTCCGCAAACCTGAAACTCGCTCTGGTCTTGCCAGGTTCTTCAGTATTTTTTCCGATCCCCGGGCCTGGGGTGCCTGCCTCTACATGATGATATCCGGCCTGACCGGAATTGTGTTCGGACTCTGGGGCATATTCGGCGGCCTGTTCGCTGTCATCATGCTTCTGTTCATTTTTGGACTACCCTTCACAGGCCTTTATCTCCTCTCCATAAGAGGGATTGCTCTCATCGAAGGCCGGATCGTCGAGGCCTTCCTTGGTGTGCGTATGCCCAGGAAACCGCTCTTCCTGAAACAAAATCAGAGCTGGACGGAGAGATTCAAATCCCTTGTCACAGAATCCCATACCTGGAAATCGTTGCTCTTCCTCACACTCATGTTTCCGCTGGGCTTGATCTATTGCTTGCTGATTCTGTTGCTCTTTTTCACCTCACTCACCTTCATTCTATCTCCCTTAATAGAGCTGGTGTTCCATCTCCCCCTCGAGCTTTTCGGTTATGGGGCCTACACTCCGGTCTGGCTTTTACCCGTCGTCGTCGTTGCTGGTATCATCCTTCTGCCATCGACTCTTCACCTGGCAAAATTGATCGGCAAAGCGCACGGCCGCTTCGCCAAAACTATGCTAGTTCGGACATAAGTCTTTATCATCGAACCAATTGAAGGTTTGGGTGTGTTTGGGATTTGAATCACTTAGACTGATTGGGCACGGGCTTGAGCAAAAGGTCCTGGAAATCGAAGCTGAAATCAACGGCCGGTGAGGCAGGCTGCATCTTGGCCTGGGCGATGGTTCCGTCCGGGTTCAAGGCGAATGTCACGAAGGCGTCGGCGCGGAGCTCCCTGTCGTGCCAGCGCACGACGAAGGTGTCGTACTGCCAGTGTTCGAGGTCACCAATTAGAGAGGAGGATTGTGTGAATCGCATCACCAATTTTCCACTCTCGTAGAGGATCTCGACATCGCCGTACCAGGCGTCGTTGTAGGTTCCGGCGTAACTCTCCAAAGGAAGGGAAGGACGCGAAGAGGCATTTCGGGCTGCCGCCGCCTTCTTCTCGGCAGTGGCAATCTCGGATCTCTGACGATCCTGGAATTTTAGATAGGCATCCACCCAGTCGGTTGCGATCGTGCCGAGGTAATAATCGAGGATGTGAAAGGTGATGGCGCTGAAGGCTGCTCCGGATTCCTGGTTGGTGAGGACCATAACGCCGAGCTCCAACTCGGGAATCATGGTTAGCTTGGAGAGAAATCCCGGAAGACCTCCGGTGTGTGTCACGACCTTTTTGCCCCGGTAGTCATGAACACCGAGTCCGAGCCCATAGCCGCGGAAATTCATGCGCTGGGCTTGAAGCTCAGCCGGCGGGTCTCCGATCGGCATCGGGGTGACGATGGTCATCAGCTCTCGGGATGATCTCTCCGAGAAGAGTTGTGAACCGTCTTCGAGTTGCCCCTCGTTGAGCTGGAGCAGCAACCATTTGGCCATGTCTTCGGCGTTCGAACAGATTCCTCCAGCCGGGTTAGTGTTGTCGCTGTCGAAGGCCTTGACTGGACGGACAACGCCCTCGATGGCGGCGTGAGGCGTGGCGAAATTTGCCGCTTTGGAAACTGTGGAGAGATAGGCGCTGCTGCCGGTCATGCCGACCTTGTTCAGGATGTGCTCGGTTACAAACTCCTCCCAAGTCTTTCCGCTGACGGCTTCGATCACCTCTCCGGCGATCAGGTAGAGGACGTTGTCATAGGCATAAGCGCTCCTGAAGCTAGTGGCCGGAGGGATGAAGCGCAGTCGCCTGGCGATCTCCTTACGGGTGTAGTTCGATGTCGGCCACCAGAGAAGATCACCGGCGCCCAAACCCAGACCGCTTCGGTGGACCAAAAGATCGCGGACGGTCAATTCCCTGGTCACGTAGGGATCCCACATCTGGAACCATGGCAGGTAGTTTATGACAGGCGTATCCCACTCGACCTTGCCCTCTTCGACTAGAATGGCTAGAGCTGTGGCTGTGAAGGCTTTTGAGTTGGAGGCGATGCAGAACAAGGTTTGCGCATTCACCTGTGTCGGTTCCCCCATTTTATGGATGCCGAAGCCCTCGGTCATAATTACTTGTCCTTCATGAACAATCGCCAATCCTACACCCGGAACCTGAAAAGCTTTCATTACCCGAGCCATATAACTGCTCAGATCGGGCGGAATTTTCTGCTGCTCCTTCGCCGGCAATGGCGGCACGAGCATCGCTGAAATTAAGGTTATTGCGAAAATAATTCTTTGGAGACGGTTTGAGTTCTGTTTGTTCATAGTTAAATAGTAAACTTAGAAGAACCTTTCCGTCAACCTTTAACGACTGGCTAACGTTTAACTCGAGTCATGTGATTTTTTTTATCTGCATTTAAGGAGAAGGCGAGTCGTTGTCTGTGTTCGGCGAAGACCCCATCACCCATCCTAGCGCATCACATAGACTATGACTCGCCTCAGCGCGTTCCCCCGTCTTTTTGTGCGACTCAAATCGGCTGTGACTTGCATCGCAGACGCTTGACTTCATCATTTAGCGATAGAGATGAATCGCGAACAGCTTTTTTCCCGGGGTTAGACAGCACGGATTGGGGGGGTTGCCCTGGAGAAAATCGTTGAAGAGCACAAATGAAATGCATTATGATGGGTTACATTACAAATGCATAAAGATGCTGAGGTGGTCAAACGGGAATTCCAGGCCGAAGGCGAGTATGCCTACAGGCGAAAGGGAACGGTGCGCTGGATTCTTTCCCATGTGATGCGTTACCCGCACCTCCCGCTGATTCTGCTCATCTGCGCCGTACTCAACAACATCGCCTACAGCAATATTCAGGTCTTTGTGGGAAGGGCCTTTGATGTGATCTCCAGGGTTGGCTTTCAGACCTCGGCCCTCGTAGTTCCGGTGTTCGTCATCCTCGCTTCTGCCCTTGGTGAGGGAATTGCCGGCATCTTTCGCAATTTTTCCGGCGAGTTTCTGGCTCAGAAGATCGAGAGGGATTCCCGCGAGGAGCTTTACCTGAGCCTCCTTGGAAAGAGCCAGACCTTCCACAGCCAACAGCGCATCGGCGACATCATGGCCCGGGCCACAAACGATGTGCGCTCCCTTAACTACATGTTCAGTCCCGGGTTAATGCTTATCATCGACTCTGCCCTGGCCTTGGTTGTGCCGGTGATCATGATTGGTTTCATTGATCCTCATCTGCTGTTGGTGCCTTTGATCTTTACCGGACTGCTGATAATTACGGTCATCGATTACAACCGACGCCTCAAACCGGTCAGCATTGCCCAGCGAGAGCAGTTCGGCACTTTGAACGCCGGCCTCACCGAGGCTGTGGCCGGCATCGAGGTTGTCAAAGCCAATGTGCGAGAGCGCTATGAGTGGGATAAATTCACGTCGAATGCCCGTGTTTTTCGCGATTATTTCATACGGCAGGGCTATATCCAGGCCCGATACCTGCCGATGCTCATGTTCAGCCTCTGCTGGGGCGCCGGTTTTTTTCATGCCTTATCACTCTGGCGGCAGGGTGATATCAGCTTGGGAAATGTGGTCGCCTTCATGGGGCTTTTCGGGACCTTGAGATTCACAACGTTCATCTCGATTTTCTCGTTCAACCTGGTCCAATTGGGAATCGCCAGCGGTGAACGGATTCTCGGCATGATTCAAACCGAGACCGAGCTGGATCAGAACGAAGAGGGAGTCCGGAAGCCGATTACAGGCGCAGTCAGGTTCGAAAACGTGAGCTTCTGCTACAACGGGATGCCGGTTCTCAAAGATATCAGCTTTCAGGTTCTGCCGGGAGAGACAGTGGCCATCGTCGGTTTGACCGGGTCCGGCAAGACGACTTTGACCCGGCTGATCAATCGCATCTTCGATGCCAGCTCGGGCCGGGTGCTTATCGAGGGCGTGGATGTGCGGGATTGGAGCCTGGAGAGCCTCCGCTCCCAGATTTCCACCATCGAGCAGGATGTATTTCTGTTCTCCCGTAGCCTCAGAGAGAACATCGCTTTCGGTCAGGCTAAGGCCTCGCCGCAGGCGGTGGAGAGGGCTGCCCGGGAAGCTCAGGCTCATGAGTTCATCTCATCCTTCCCCGAGGGATATGAGACGATGATCGGCGAAAGGGGAGTCACCCTGTCCGGAGGGCAAAAGCAGCGCATTGCCATTGCCAGGGCCTTCCTCACCAACCCCAAAATTCTGATCCTCGACGATTCGACCAGTGCCATCGACAGCGCCACCGAGGACCAGATCCAGCAGGCCATGCGGCGGATCTCCAAAGAGAGAACCACCTTTATCATCACTCACAGACTCAGCCAGATTCGGTGGGCTGACCGAATTCTGGTTCTGCGCAAGGGAGAGCTTGTGGACCAAGGAAATCACGAAGGACTCATGAGGCGGTCGCCCGAGTACCGCCGGATATTTGCCCGTTATGAGTGAACTGTCAAGGGAGGAGGAATAGATGCCGTTTATCCTGGACGGTCTGGACAGCGAAGACTACGATCGCACCTACAAAGACAGCGAGCTTCTGCGGCGGATAACCGGATATTTCCGCCCCTACCGCCGCCAGATCCTGCTAGCCTCCCTAATGTTGACCCTGAATTCTGTTGCCGGCATGTCCGGCCCTATCCTGATTTCCAAAGCTTTGGACCTGGTCAAGACGGATTCCTCCCTGCGTATCCTGCTTCTTCTCTCGACCGGAGTTCTTCTGTTGGGTGTTTTTGCCTGGGGATTCAACTTCATCCGCCAGGTCTTCTCCGTGCGTGTGGTGGGCAATGTCGTTCTGCGTCTGCGGGAAGACGCGTTCGATTCGGTTGTCAATAACGACCTTTCTTTCTTTGACAAACACACATCCGGGAAGATTGTCAGCCGGGTCACTTCCGATACTCAGGATTTTTCCGATGTCGTGACGCTGGTTCTGGATGTCTGCAGCCAGCTCCTCCTGGTGGTCCTCCTTTCCATCTGGCTTTTTTCCATCAATGCCCGTCTGACTTTGCTGATTTGGGCTATGAGTCCGGGGGCTTTTTTTATCGCTTTGGCCTTCCGTAAAATAGCTCGGAAAGTGACCCGCAATGCCAAGCGGGTCACAGCCGTCATCAATTCCGAGATCCAGGAGTCGATCAGCGGCATCGTTGTTGCCAAAAGCTTCCGTCAGGAGCAGGCTATCTTCGATCGTTTTCTAGGCAACAATCGAAAGGCCTATCGCGTGGGGCTTGCCCGGGGTCTGACCATGAACAGCATCTTTCCCATTCTCAGCACCGCTTCCGGTTTGGCCATGGCTCTGCTTGTCTATGCGGGCGGATTGGCCAGCCGTTCCGGGACATTGACTCCGGGAGACTGGTACCTGTTCATGCAGGCTGTTTCCTATTTTTGGTGGCCCATGATCAGCATCGCTTCCTTTTGGAGCCAGTTCCAGGACGGGCTCTCCGCCTCGGAGCGGGTTTTCGCGCTGATCGATGCAGATCCCAAAATCATCCAGATCGCCTCAGATCCGTCACCCAAATTGGAGGGAGAGATCGAATTCCGGAACCTCTCCTTTTCCTACGCGGAGCGGGAACAGGTTTTGGATAACTTCAGCCTGGTCATTCCGGCGGGCCAAAATTTAGCTTTGGTCGGCCATACGGGTGCAGGAAAGAGCTCTATTGCCCGGCTGATCACGCGTTTTTATGAATACCAGGAGGGAGAAATCAGAGTAGACGGTCAAGACATCCGCCGCCTTGACCTCGCCCAGTTTCGGCGTCAGATCGGGCTCGTGCCTCAGGATCCCTTTCTTTTTTCCGGTACGGTGAAGGATAATATCCACTACGGCCTTCCCCAAGCTTCTGTAAAGCAAGTATGCCAGGCAGCCATGCGCATTGCCGATGGAACCTGGCTTGAAGCCCTCTCCAGCGGGCTGGACACAGAGGTCGGAGCCCGTGGATCAAGTCTCTCCATGGGTCAGCGACAGTTGGTGGCGTTGGCCCGCGTGCTGTTGAAAGACCCGGCCATCCTGATTCTTGACGAAGCCACGGCCAGTGTGGACCCCTTTACGGAAACCCAGATCCAGGAGGGATTGGAGCTGGTTATGCGGGATCGCACATCCATCGTTATCGCCCACAGATTATCCACTGTCCGCCACGCCGACCGGATCATAGTTCTGGAGCGGGGTCGTATCATTGAGGAAGGCAGCCATCTGGAGTTGCTCACAATGGGCGGGCACTACGCGGAGCTCTACAACACTTACTTCCGCCACCAATCCTTGGAGTATGTGGAAAGCTTCGCCCGTTAGGCTAGTCATTTTAAAGGGAAAAATTTGCTATTTGAACGGGAATTGATATAATAAAACAAAGCTCTGTTTTCTGACTATAGAAATCGGGCAGCGGGGTTTAATTTGTGGGTGCGGAGGGTTTTCTCTTTTCAGAAGGTATGCCAATGGAAAAAAATGAGGAAAAGGAATTCTTTTTGGCCGTCGACAAGCTTCAGTGGGCCTTGGGAGAATCGCTTTTCCGGGCAAGAAAGCTACAGGAAATTCTCGGCGATTACCCGAAGATGACTGCCAAATTTGAAAAGGAAATCAAAGAGTTGATAAAAACTCTGACCGAAATATCATTCCTTTACCGGCATAAGCTCGCCGACAACATCAAAACAGCCTTCCCAAAAGCCCGCTAGTCAGCTACAGATTCATCTCTGCTTTGTGTTTTTCTAATGTCCTGACGTAAGTCTTGTTCGCAGGCTTTAGCTCTACGGCCTTCTCCATGGCAGAAATGGCCTTTTCCAAGTTGCCTTTCTCTCGGTAGAGTCTTCCCAGAATATCCCAGGCATTGCTGGAGTTGGGATCAATTTCCAGGGCTTTCCTGGTTGTCTCAATAGCTCGGTCGAATTTCTCTGCGATCCTTTTTCTGTAGACGTCTTTGGCGTACTCTTCCAGAAACATGGTTGACTCCGGGAATTTCTGGATAGCCTGCTCATAGGTTTCAAACATCTGGTCCGTATTTTCTGTAGCCCGGGCGTGCTGGAGGGGGAAATAATAACCAGCCTGTGCCAACTCCAATGAATCCGAAGCAATGAGTCTCTGAGATATCTCCAATCCCTTCTCGTATCTCTTTTTCATCTTGGATCTGAATATAATACTAGCGTATTGGGCCTGCAAATTCATATTCTCAGGGAGTCGTGTGAGGGCTTCTTCAAAGATCTCAGTCGTCTTTTCTTTATCGTTTTGAGACAGTGGGAGTCCCGCGGGAATTGAAATTTTCTCTTATCGGTTCCCATTCCTCATCGTCGGGGGCACTCTCAGGGGAACGAATTTTATGTTGACGAAGTCATCGACTTCTTTATCTCGCCAGACCAACTGGTCCAGTATTCGACAGCCCCCTCGCGTAACGGAAGTAAAATTCGACCATGACGAATTTGTTCTCTTTTTTTGCCTTGGTCAAAACTACTGAAAAGGATAATTTTTCAATTTTCACCTCAGGAGTAGCGTTCTTGTCAATGTCTGCTGTTACAGCACTGGCTGTGTAGGCGATCAAATATAAGCTCAGTATGCTTAGCGCACGAACTGCCTTTTTCATTTGATCCTCCTGACCCGAGATCTTCCCATATCCATCAGTTTTCTCAGGGAAAATTTAATTGAGAGCAAAAATATTCTTTTTGGCCAAGAGCCCGAGCGTAAGGCCTCGAGCAACCATGAAGAGGGTCAGGGCCAGCCACAAGCCATGATTACCCAGAGGAGTAATGGATAAATAGTAAGTCGGCAGGAAAATGCCAAGAGTGGAAAGCAGCATCATGTTCCGCATGGGAACCGAAGCTGTGGCTCCGATGTAGATCCCGTCCCACAGATAGGCGACTGAACCGGCGATGGTGACCACAACCACCCAGAAGACATACGGCAAAGCCGTCTGGATGATATCCGTCTGATCTGTAAATACTCGGAGGAGAGGTTTTCCGAACAGTCCGTAACAGAGGGCAAAAAAGATACCAAACCCGCATCCCCAGATAAAGAACAGCTGCACGGCGCGTTTTAGTCTGGAAAGATCCTTGGCTCCAAAAAAGCGGCCGACCAGGCTTTCTGCAGCAAAGGCAAAACCGTCCACAGCATAGGACATCAGCGAAAGATATTGCATGAGAATTTGGTTGGCGGCCAGCACCATAGAGTTTATCGCCGCGGATGCAGAGGTGAAAAAGGCAAAGGTGAAGACGAGACAGACAGTCCGGATGAAGATGTCGGCATTGATGGCAAAGAAGCGTTTCATGGCTGCTAAGCGGAGGATCCGGGCGCTGTCAAACAGCGAAACATAGCTGCGGTATTTGTGCAGGAGCATACCTGCGGCGAGAGCGAGGCCGATGTACTGAGCGCAGACTGTCCCAAGGGCCACTCCATCCGATTTCATTCCCATCCGGAAGACGAAAAGAATATTGAACAGGATATTCAACCCGTTGACGACTATGGTCAGGTACATTGGATAGCGTGCGTTTTGCATTCCAAGGAACCAACCGTGAAAGACAAACAACCCCAGTGTGGCCGGAGCAGCGTAGATTCTAATATTGAAATACTGCCTGGCAAGAGATTCGACGGCCGGATCTCCTTGGAGAAGACTGAAACCCAGCCAAGCAAAGGCTGTCTGAAGAGCAATGAGGATGACGCTGCTGGAAAGGGCGACCATAAGTCCTCTCCCCAGAATTGCCGAGGACTCCTCGCGGTCGTTTTGCCCGTAGGCCTGGGCGGTAAACCCTGTTGTCCCCATCCTTAGAAATCCGAAACCCCAATAGATAAAATTGAACAGGACACTCCCCAGGGCAACAGCTCCGATGTAAATCTCCGATTCCAGACGCCCCATGAGAGCTGTGTCCACCATACCTAAAAGAGGGATGGAGACGTTGCTCAAGATGTTGGGAATGGCAAGGCGGAGGATTTCCCGGTTCATAGAAATTTATATTGATTTAAGTATACTTTATTTTACTCTCTCAATAAATTTCTCAATCTTTCGGGCGACAGGACTCGCCCCTGAGTCATAGTTAGAGAGGACGGCTACTATATAACCTTTGTCCAGATAGATGTCCAGTTTGCCGTTAATGCCGGAGAAACCTCCGCCGTGCCCCACGATTTTTCCGCTCGGCCCCTCAACCACTTGAAAGCCGTATCCGTAATTGGCCCCCATATAGTCCGTCCAGAGTTTCTGGAGGGATTCCTCAGACACTAACTTTCCCGCTTTCAAAGCCAGAGCGAAGCGGTAAAGGTCTCCTACCGTGGAGAAGCCTCCTCCTGCCGGACCGCCTTTGATGACATGTTTGTAGAGGTTATTCTGCCAGCCATAGGGACTCTTGCTATCGGGGCTGTAACCGATCGCCAGGTTTTCGACAGGATAATCCATCTCATAGCTATCGGTGTTTTTCATGCCCGCCGGTTCAAGAATGTTTTCACGGATATGGTCAAAATAATTTTGGTCGGAGACGCTTTCGATGACAACTCCCAAAAGAAGCATTCCCGTGTTGCTGTAACGGAAACGCTTGCCGGGCTCAAAGGCGAGCTTTTCGCCCTTCACCAGAGGCTTGAAGTCATTCACATCCCTGTACAGCATCCGTGACCCATTCCAATAAATATCGTTAAAGTAACTGCCCAGCCCAGAGGAATGCGTCAACAGATGGTGGATGGTGATCTTGGAAGTGATGTCTTTGGGCAGCCATGATTCATCCACATATTTGTCAACAGAATCCTGGAATGAAAGCTTCCCCTTCTCAACAAGCTGGGCGATCGCTGTGGCGGTGAGCATTTTGTTCATCGACCCAAGGTTGAATTTTGTCTCTAGATTATTGGGAACGTGATAGCGCTTGCTGGCTTCACCGTAGACATAGGTGTATAGAATTTTGTCGTCTTTGGCGATGAGCAGAGTTCCGGAAAAGGCATCAGTCGTAGACAGGCGCTCCATCAACTGCTTGACCTGCTGGAGGAATTCTTTTTCTGAGAGGCTGGACTCAGTCACGTTGGTCGGAGTGCGGGCGTCATTGAACTGGAGGCCATCCACAAGGTACTCGTCTGAGCCATCAAACTTGACGACAAAAGCCCGCCAGCTGTCGTAATCTTTATCTTTGAGAATAACGACTGTTTCGCCCTTGCGCTCGGGATCGTAGGTTCGGATACTGTGAAATTCGATTCCTCCTGTCTGGTGAGCTATATTGAGAATAACTTCGATGTGTCTGTCTACGGGGGCGAATTTCCGAAACTTTTCCGTGCATTCTTCTTTGAAGAATTGACGGATTCTCTCGGGATTATTGGAATTCACGGTATCGATGATGGATTGAATTCGTTTCCCCTTGGATCCTTCAGGCATAACCGATTCATCGTGAAAACTCGTTTCTCCCTGCCTCTGGGCTATTATCGGCTGTACTGTAAACAAACAGAGAATAATAAGAATGAGTGCTTTCCGAGTCATTGTGTTTTCCTCCCCAAAAAGGTCTTTTTATTCATAATGATGAACAAAAATCGAAGAGCGTTATTTCTAATAACGTTTGAGCGTTCTGAAGTGTTGCCATAGGTTACTGAATGTGTTCAGAACTTAGTTAACATATTAATAGCGCGAATACAAATGATGTCTTACCAGCTTATGAAGATTTGTGATAGAATCCCCTAAAAGATCGACTTTTGCAGGCGGGAATAGCGCATGAAGGAAAAAATCTGGGATTTTTTAAATCGCAAAGATGAAGAATACGATCGGTTTGTGGAGAATCATCAGGCAAAATCCGGCGGTCAAAAGTTTCTCTACATTTTTTTTCATTTTCTTCCGGGTATCCTCGCCTATGCCCTGATCCATCTTCGGGTTCCCCTTGCCAATTTGTTTGGAATTTCCACCCGATATTTGGAATACTCTCTCTTCATAAGTGTCACGTATCTCTGGTACATAGTGCTTCCCTTCATTCTACTGAAAAAGCGAGAGAAATTGTCCCTCAAGGGATCCCTGCGTTTTCTGAACCTGAACCGCTTTGACTTAAAGGGTTTTTTCCTGGTCTTTCCTTTTGTTCTTGTCATCACAACCGCCGTGAGCATCCCCTACATGAAATATGCGGCTCCTCCTATTCGTTCATTTCTGCAGTCAATCCCGTTTTTCGTCATTCCTGAAGGCAGCATATTTAAACAGGGTCTGTATGATTTTCCTACTGTCATGCTCCTCATCATGTTGATCGGGAATTTCCTTGGAGAAGAAGTCTACTTCAGAGGCTTTTTGATGAAAAAAATAGGCTTTTTCGGTTCGTGGACCTGGCTTATCCATTCCGTCTTTTTTGTCCTGTATCATGTCTGGCAGGCTCCGAATACCTATCCTTTGATCGGCATAGCAATAGTCTTTGGATTGACCATGCAGTTGCGAAAAAATCTGTATGTTCTCATCGCTCTTCATCTGTACTTCAACTTATTCTGGGATTCCGTACTGGCCCTTTTCAGCATATAACTGATTTCCTATACTATGTTGGATACCGTTTTTTGGGAGGTAAAGCCTATGATTAAAACGAGTCAGAGCATCTTGAGAATCCTTATAGCTTTGATCATTCTTTGTCTGATGACACGCGCAAACTCTGAGGAGTTTCTCGAAGAGAAGAAGAATGCTGTGGAGTGGATCGATACGCATAAGGTCATGCTGACTGAGCTGAGTGATAAGATCTGGGAGTTTGCTGAGCTGCCGATGCTGGAGTACAAGTCATCGCGGCTGCTGGCAGATGCCCTTGAAAAGCTGGGTTTCCATGTCGATAGAGGCGTTGCCGGAATGCCAACGGCGTTTGTGGCCACATATGGCGAGGGTAAACCAGAGATCGGATTCCTGGCTGAATATGATGCCCTTCCGCAATTGTCACAAAAAGCCGTTCCTTATCAGGAGTCTCTCATCGAGGGAGAGGCTGGACATGGATGCGGACACAATCTTCTGGGAGTAGGCGGTACGGCAGCGGCCATGGCTGTCAAACACGTCATGGCATTGCATAAGCTGAAGGGGACAGTAAAGCTTTTCGGGTGCCCCAACGAAGAAAATGATATCGGCAAGGTCTTTATGGCCAAGGAAGGGCTCTTCAACTCTCTCTCAGTTGCTCTCGACTGGCACCCGGCAAGTGTCACGGCCGTAGCCCTCTCGGGGAGTCATGCCATCCACAATTTCCTGGTGACATTCACGGGAAAAACGGCCCATGCCGGCGGCGATCCCTGGGATGGGAAAAGCGCTCTCGATGGTGTGGAGATCATGAACATAGCAGTCAACTATCTCAGAGAACATGTGTTGCCCACAGTGAGAATTCAGTATGCCGTCATCGATGGCGGCAAAGTTCCCAATGTTGTCCCCGCTAAAGCCACGGCTTGGTACAATTGCCGTGATGTGACCCTGGAGGGTTCGGAAAAAGTGCTGGAACGGATTAAAAAAATCGCCGAGGCGGCAGCTATCGCCACAGACACGCAAGTTGAAGTGAAAATGCTCACCGCCATCCATGAGTTGCTCGTTCTGCCCGAAAGTTCGGCCATTCTCCAGAATAACCTGGAATGGGTAGGACCTCCGGAGTTCACCGATGATGACATTGCGTTTGCTCATCAAGTTCAGCAAGAGTTGGGAATACCTGAGAGAGGACTGCATGACGGCATTCTACCCTTCCGGGTTCCCGAAGGGGGATTCGGCGGTGGGGGAACGGATGTGGCGGAAGTGAGCTGGAATGCGCCCACGCTGCGCATGGTGGCGGCCTGTCATCCCATTGGCTCTCCCGGCCATAGCTGGGCCATCGTCTGTACAGGAAAGACACCCATCGGGCATAAGGGTATGTTGACAGCGGCCAAAACGATGGCGGCAACAGGCATCGAACTCATGTCGAATCCTGAAACTCTTGCTTCAGTGAGAGCGGAGTGGAAAAAACTAACGAAAGACCGGCCTTACAAGAGCCCCCTTCCACCGGATGCCAAACCGCCCGTTGTACCAGAGCCCAAAGAGAAAAACTGACGGACTATTCGAGGTTTAAGCAGCGCGGGAGTGTTCTTGCTTCAACAAAAATTTTGACAGGAGAAAGAAACTTCCTATAGTATGAAATTAGTACTTCAGGAGAAATTTTGACGGATGCGCATTGTATACATGACGGGATCGCATGATAAGAAAGAGTTTTTGACGGATTCGAAACTGGTAATTCTGGGGCGGCTGAAGTCCGAACAGCGCGATTATTTGAGTCTGAATGATGACAAAGTCTCAGCTCACCATTCCCGTCTCACGTATGAAAATGGAGAATGCTGGATTGAGGACCTGGGCAGCACCAACGGCACATGGGTGAACAACAAGCGGATCAAGGTCAAAACCCATCTTAATCCTAAAGCTGTTGTTCGAGTCGGTGGGACAAAATTGACGGTAGAAGTGGTTTCAGGGAAGTCCGTTCCACCCCCCACGTTGGACAAAACAGTTCCTGCTGAAGTCGAGCCGGCCGAAACAGTAAAGACTGATGAGCCATTGTCCGATTTATTCCTTGATGATTCAACTTCCAAAAAAGACCGTCATCGACTATCCGTTTTTTTTGAACTGTCAACTGCACTGGGAGAAATCGATAACATCGAATCGCTCGCCTCAACCCTCATCACTCATCTCCACAAAGCTTTTCCGCGCAAAGGCCGTGTCATACGCTGCGGATTGCTATTGGGAAATGACCTGATACTCAAAGCCTTTCATCCTCATGATATGCCCCCCTCCTGCAGCACAACACTGGCGAGGTATGTTCTGGCCAAAAAGCAAGCGTGTCTCTGGAATGTCAGTGCCAGGGCTGAAGTTGAAAAATCTGCGAGTCTTTTTCAACATGAAACTCAGTCAGCTATGTATGCTCCTGTGATTTGGAAAGATGAGATCCTGGGTGTACTTTATGCCGATGCATCCTCGCCAAAGGCAGCGTTCAACAAGGATGATCTTCAATTGGCGCAGGCTATCGGTACTCTTGGTGCGATGTTCATGAATAATCTCTCTTTGCAACAGAAATTTCAGCGAGAGGCTGTTATCAAAGATAGACTGTTGGCGCAGTTTCCACCGAAGATTGCTGAGCGTCTAGCCCACCAGCCCGATCGTCTGTCTTTTGCCAGTGAAAAAGTGGACAAAGTGAGTGTCCTTTTCTCTGATGTCCGGGGTTTCACTAAGCTTAGTGCCAAGTTGGAGCCCGAGCAGGTCGTAAAAATGCTCAATGATATGTTCCATGACCTGACACCTATTGTCCTCAAATACAATGGAACGGTTGACAAGTATATGGGAGATGCGATCCTGGCCGTCTTCGGCTGTCCTGATCCGGATGCGCAGCAGTGGGAGCATGCTATCCAGGCAGCCCTGGAAATGCAGGAGGCTATCGCGCATTTACAGGCATCGCGTTGGAAAAATTGCCCCGGTTTTCAGGTCGGAATCGGCATTCATAGCGGATCGGTCATCCACGGCTTCATAGGAGCCCGTGAACGTATGGAATACACTGTTATCGGCAACACGATCAATATCGCCTCGCGCTACTGCGACGCGGCAGCTGCTGGGGAGGTTCTTATCAGCCCGGCCGTGTACGAACGACTGCATCACAAAGTCGAGGTCGAGCATCCCGCGCGCCAGATAGATACGAAACACGAGGGGAAACTTAAAGCCTATGTTGTCCGCAACTGGAAAGGAAAAACTGGGGCTTGACTTTGGCAATGCTGTGCTGTTGAGAAACGTCCCGTGTATCTGCTTTTCTGAGTTCTTAGCTCTCCGGCAGCTTGACTTTTGCGCTCTCATACCATATAAACAATGTGCCAGGAAGGCAGAGGCCTAAAAGAAAAGGAAGAAAGACAATCCGAGGGATTTGATTTTTGATATCGAAATAGTTGGCAGACGATGAAGTGTCCGAATTGCCAGACAGAAAACCCGTCGGAAAGCCGCTTCTGCCTTCATTGTGCGACACCTCTCAAGGATGATCGAGAGGACTTTTCCACGATCAAGACAGCCCAAATGCCCTCCTTTGACCTCTCGCGGGGAGATATCTTTGCCGACAGGTATGAGATTATCGAAGACCTTGGTGAGGGGGGAATGGGAAGAGTCTACAGGGCCTTCGATCAAAAAATTAAAGAGGCCGTTGCTCTCAAGCTCATCCGTCCTGAGATAGGATTCAATACTCAAGCCATTGAGCGCTTCAGGAATGAGCTGAAAATTGCCCGCAAAATCTCCCACCGGAATGTCTGTCGCATGTACGATCTGGGTGAGGAGGGATTTCTCACCTACATAACGATGGAGTACGTTTCAGGGGAGGATTTGAAGCGCTTTGTCAAGCGGGCCGGGCAGCTCACTTCCGGCAAGGCTATATTCATCGCCAAACAGGTGGCAGCCGGTTTGACCGAAGCTCATCGGCTGGGAGTTATCCACAGGGATTTGAAGCCTCAAAACATCATGATCGACCAGGACGGGAATGCCCGCATAATGGATTTCGGGATAGCACGGTTCGTTGACTCTGACAAGCTGACCGGATCCGGTGTTATGATTGGCACACCGGAGTACATGTCTCCTGAGCAAGCGGAGCTCAAGGATGTCGATAAACGGACTGATATCTATTCGCTCGGTGTCGTGATGTATGAAATGGTAACAGGGCAGGTGCCTTTTGAAGGCGAAACTCCCCTGAGCATTGTCATGAAGCACAAAAGCGTCCAGCCCAGAAATGTCCGTGAAATCAATACCATGATACCCAAGGATTTGGCTTCCATCATAGCCAAATGCTTGGAAAAGGACAGGGCAAAACGATACCAGAGTGCCGAAGAGTTCATTGCAGATTTGAACAGCGTAGAAAGGGGATTATCCACTCAAGAGCGAGTAGTCCCCAAAAAGAAAGCTGTCACGGCGGTCAAGAAAATCAAAAAGACATTACCATGGAAACAAATTCTAGTGCCTGCCGCTGCTGTCGTCGGATGTGTGATCGTGTTGCTGGCTGTTTTAAAATTCCTGCCTAAGAAGAGTAAAGAACCTCCGGTCGAGATCACTTTCGCAGAAAGCCAGATCCCGTTTGACCAGACTCCTGTGTATGAAATTATACAGAGTCCGCCCTTAGAGGAGGCGGCCGAAGAGTCTCTTCCTACCTCTCCGCAGCCGGCCAAAAAGAAAGCCCGGCCAGCACAGCGTCCGAAGCCATCGCCTGAGCCTGAGAAAAAGGCGAATCCCACACCGCCACCAGAACCCGTCCAGAAGCCCATACTCTTGGCGCCGAATGTTGATGGCAGCACAGCTCAACTCGGCATTGCACGCATGAACGCAGCCAGAACCAGGGCTCAGGAAAAAGGTCTGGAGGAAGAAACCCGTTTTTATCAGTTGGCAGACGCCCGCGGATCTGATACACAGAAATTCCTGGCGGAAAAAAAGTACCTGGAGTCCAGGTCTTTGAGCGCAGCCTTGGAAAAGTTATTCCTGATCAGCCTCAGCGAAAAAAACGATGACGACCGATTCCAGGAGCTGGGAAAATATATCGAAGGACTGAGAAGAAAAATTGACAAGGCCGACAAAACGCCCCAGGAATCTGAAGTATATCTGACAGGCATAAATTATGAAAAGCAGGCTGTCGATCTCGCCGCGAACCAGGAGTATGAAAAATCTTTACAGTCTTACATTGAAGCGGCTGTGGTCTACGAGAAATTGCTGCTCGTTATTCAATCCAGAGAGGGGATATAACCGTTTCCTCCTCTTGCATCTCACCGGCCGGAAGGATTCATTTAAAAAGCCGTGATTACAGGCTTGACGACCGATCAGAATCGGGATTTTGGTTTTTTCCATCAATCATTCCGGTCATGTATAACGCAACATGGATCTAGTGCTATCACAGACATGGATAGGCTTTGCGAACTTTTCACGGATTGTACTCGTATTTAAACGATAAGGAGGTTTTGCTTATGATCCAGAGAAAGATCAAATACTCGTTCTTTTTTATTGTGTTCTTTCTAGCCCTTAGCCTGACCTTTGTCAACGGAGACCAGAAGACTGAAAAAGTTGACGCTCTGTTTTCCCAGTGGGATAAGAATGACTCGCCTGGATGTGCTCTGGCCGTCATTCAAGATAACGAAATCGTCTATAAAAGGGGCTACGGCATGGCCAACCTGGAGCTCGATATCCCGATATCACCGAGGTCTGTGTTTTACATTGGCTCCACCTCCAAACAATTCGTGACCATGTGCATCGCTTTGCTGGTTCAGGAAGGCAAACTCTCTTTGGATGACGATATCCGCGAGTTCATTCCCGAGATGCCTGATTACGGCACACCGATCACGGTCCGCCATCTCATTCACCACACCAGCGGAATCCGCGATTATCTCGAGCTTGTCGGGATCATTGCGGGCTTGAACGAAAAAAAAATGGACGAAATGATCGGTATCTATCATCAACCGGACTCCCGGGCGCTTATAACCAGGCAGAAAGAGTTGAACTTCAAACCGGGAGACAAATTTCTTTACAGCAATTCATGCTATTTGCTGCTGGCTGAGATAGTTGGCGCTGCCTCCGGTTCAACGCTGCGGGAATATGCCGACGAAAACATTTTTAAGCCTCTGGGCATGACGAACACGCATTTCCACGACGACTACACGGAACCCATCAAGCACCGGGCTACCGGCTATTACCCGGCCGGAAAAGGAAAATACAGGCTCTTTCTCTCGACATTCGATTGTGTGGGTTCGGGAGGCCTGTTCAGCTGTGTGGAAGATCTCTACCTCTGGGATCAAAACTTCTATCACCACAAAGTGGGAGGACAGGAGGCCTGTGACATGATGCACACCAGAGGGAAACTGAACAGCGGAGAAGAGCTTGACTACGCCTTTGCCTTGATGATCGGGGAATACAAAGGCCTGAAGACCGTTCGCCATGGGGGTGCTCTGGGTGGCTACCGGGCTGAGCTTGTCCGGTTTCCGGAGCAGCGATTTTCCGTCATTTGCCTTTCCAACCTGAGTTCCTTCAACCCTTCCGGCCTGTGTAACCAGGTGGCGGATATCTATCTTGCCGACAAATTGGAAGCCGAGGAACCCGAAAAAGAACAGGAGCTGAAACCTGTCTCTGTCGATCCCGATGTGTACGATGAATATACCGGGAAATACAGGCTTGATGTGGGATTTGTTGTCACGATAAAAAAAGACAAGGACAAACTGATTGCCGAAGTGCAGGGACAGCCGAAAATCGAGCTGATCCCCGTGAATGAAACGACATTTTTTATCCGAGCCATCGATGGCGAACTCTCATTCAAGCGTGACAGCTCGGGTAAGGTGAATGACATCGTTCTCACCCAGAGTGGAATGGACATTCCGGGAAAGCGGATAGAGGACATTCCCTTTGATCCATCGCAATTACCGGAACTTTCGGGTGACTACTGCAGCGATGAGTTGGATGTGACATTCACGCTCTTGGCCAAAGGGGATAAGCTCTATATCGCCTCTGCTGGCGATCCCGGGAATCGCTTGAGATTTTTGAAGCCGGATGAATTTGCCGGGAATCAGTTCAAGATCCAATTTCTTCGCGATGATACCAATAAAGTTGTAGCCTTCAAACTCAGCACGGGCCGAGTCAAGAATCTTAAATTTATCAGGAAGTAACTGATGTGAACGAAGTAATTCCTGTTACATCTTCCCTTTAGCGGCATGGATGCCGCTATCGAGCCCCCGTAGCGGAGGGGGGACCCGTCGGCTTCTCCGACGGGGGGAACCGACGGGACTGGTTCCCCGGGGTTCGGGGGCTGAGGACGGCATCAGGCCGCACAGAGAATGTAACCTTATTTACTGCGTTTACATTAGATTCCCTTTTCCTTTTCGTGCTCAAGCAGAAGGAGCTTGAATATTGATTTCCTCTGCTTTTGCTCTCGCCAACTCGGGAACTTCGAAGTGCGAATTCCGTTTATTTGACATCTGCTTTTGACCGTGTTATTGAAAAATGTAGAGCAGTTTTATGGCCTCCTTCATTCGCACCTATCAACTGGCCCAAAGAGCTGTGGGTTCCTATTTCCTGCGGATGCCGCTCGGCGTGTCCTTTGAGATCACCCGCAACTGTAACGCCTTCTGCAAGCACTGTCACCTCGGCGGGCGGATGGAAGAGGAAGTGCAGGCAACACCGGAAGAATTGGCCCGGCGGAATAGGGAACTGCGCCCTGTCGTGACTATGGTTTCTGGGGGAGAGCCGCTGTTGCGCAAAGATCTCATCGATATTTTGCAGGCCATAAAGAAACAGGGCAGGGCACGGCACATGGTCTTGACCACGCACGGGGCTCTTCTGAACAGGAAGAAGTACGAGAGTATCCGTGAAGCTGGCGTGGATTTGGTATCTCTATCTTTTGATTACCCGGACGAACGGCATGATGAGTTTCGAGGAATTCCGGGCCTCTTCAACAAGATTATGGGATTTTTGGAAGACATTCAAAATTTCGAAGACAAGGGAATTGCCTTCAGCACGGTCGTGCAGAGAGATAACTACAGGGATCTTCCGAAAATTGCGGAGATAGCCAGGACCTATGGGATTCAGATGAACATGAGCACCTATACCTGGCTGAGAACGCAGAAGAGGGAGTACATGATTCCGCCGGAAGAGCTTCCTGAGCTTAAAGCAATAATCCAACAGCTCAGAGATTTCAAGAAAAAGCACAACACAGTTATCGCCTCGGAATTCGGTTTCAAGAGGATGATTGAATTCTTCGAGAAGGGATCCCTCGACAACTGCCGTGCAGGGAAAAGATTCCTGATCATCAACCCCGATGCCACCCTTTCTCCCTGCGGCCTGATCATGGGTGAATACAAGACGCGCAGAGCACTCATCAATGATTTCTCCAAGAACAATGACTGTGGATACTGTGCCACCAGCATCCGTGTCAACTGCGAAAAAACCTTTCCGTATTATCTTATGGATGTGCTCAAGTTTCTGTGTGGATCCTTCTTTCCCCAGAAACGAGAGACACATTAATCTCGAATCCTATCGATATATCGACAAAGGGTGATAGAAGTGAAAAAAGCGAAGTTGACCTCGCTATCGACTACCATACCAAGCCCTTGGAAATGATTCCCAAGGATCCCAGAGAGGACCTAGACTTTCTCGAAAACCTCAGAAAAGGCGCCGCAGAGAACTTGGAAAGGCTGGAGCAAAGAAAATCCAGGCAGAAAAAGTGAATTGCGAATCCGTCTTAAATTATGGAACAGACCATGACAAGGCTTAGGAAGAACAGGATCGCCCAAATAATTATCTTTCTCATTTGATTCCCTCCGTGTATCTCTATTGAAAGCTGGGGATAAAACTATCCCCAGCTTTGCTTAATCCTTCCGCCAGTTCAGTTGTCAGCAGAAGCTGATACAACAATCTCATGCCCTGATAGCTGATCCATCTTCATCAGTTTCACTACATTAGGGGTGACCATGAGGTTGAAGATGAAAAAAGCGATGAGAGCCGCCATAAGGATGATTCTGATTTTTTCGATGAGTTTCATGTTCTTACTCCTTTTTCTAAACTTGTCAAAGAACTCGAGGGAAGCGCTTCTCTATCTTCGGTTCCTTTCATTAAATTCTCATTATTTCGTCCACTTACATTAGACGCTCGAACGGTTAATTCGAGTTAAACATTGGATTAGTTTTGTGTTAAATTTGAGATGTTTGCCTGAGCATGGAAGATGAAACCAAAACGAAATAATTTACCGAGGATATTCGAATCCGTGGAGATCGACCTTTCTCGCAATCTGTGAGCGAATGAGTTTCAACATAGGGAAAAAACTCGCTGTCATCAGTTCGAATGAACCATTTGATTCGGATGAGAGAATTCCGCTTGTACTCGGACCCGGCCGGGCCTTTGGCTCCGGGGAACACGAGACCACGAGGAGTTGTTTGGAGGAGCTGGAAAATATGCCTTGGATTTTGATCAAAACTGTGCTCGATCTCGGATGCGGCACCGGTATTCTGGCAATTACCGCAGTCAAATTGGGAGCCCATTCTGTGACGGCCATTGATCCCAACCCATTTGCCGTCGAGACAACGATTGCCAATGTGAAATTAAACGCCGCAGAAGATCAGATTAAAATCCTGCAAGGGGAACTCCATGATCTCAAAGATGAGCGCTTCGACCTAATCATGGCCAACCTCTACGGCGATGTGCTCCAGGACTTGGTCTCTGAGATACCGGTTTTTCTTAATCCCGGTGGATATCTCTTGCTCTCCGGTATGCATTACGAGTACCACTATGAACTGAAGACTGGATTTGTCGAAATGGGCTTGACTCTGTTGAAGAACCGGATGCTCGAGGAATACACGACCCTGATTTTTAAAAAAGGCCCCAAAAGAAAATAATTATGGGATACAGAAGACTTGTCATCCATGTGATTGTCAGAATAGTCTTGGGAATCCTTTTTTTCGCCGCCTTTTTTTTCGGAACAGCGGGGACCTGGAACTGGCCCGAAGCCTGGCTTTTGATCGTCATTCAATTTGCCGTATCCATAGCCGTGTCGATCTGGCTTTTGCGGTACAATCACGAACTCATGAAAGATAGATTGGCTTTCATGAGATACCGGCTCTCTCCGGGAATTTGGTGAATTGATTGTCTTTGGTTAGAAACCCTGTCGTTTGGGATAATCCGATTTGGAGAGAACAAAAAAGGGGACAATCCGCATTCGTTTTGCGAATTGTCCCCGAGTGGGCTTACTTTTTAACGCGGACAGGATACGGTGGCCGCTTCGGTTTTTTCGGGGGGTTCTTTTCCAGCTCTTCCAGGATCACCTTGATCGCCATCTCCAGTTGAGGATCATGTCCGGCGTTCACTTCTGCGGGCCACTGCTCCACTTCGATGTCAGGCGGGACACCGACATTTTCTACCGCCCATCCTTCTTCTTCTGTCCAGAATCCAAGGTTAGGCGCGGTGATTGAACCGCCATCCATCAGAATCGGATGGCCGATGTTACCGACCAGGCCGCCCCAGGTTCGCTTCCCGATCAACGTGCCGAGTTTGAATTTACGGAACATGTAGGGCAGAAGGTCTCCACCCGACCCAGCCAATTCATTGATGAGCATGACTTTGGGCCCTTGAATGGATCCGTTGGGCGTTTTGATGTCCGCGCCATGCCGGGTGTTCCAGTGGGCGATGTAAGGCCGCCTGAGAATGTCGATGTAATAGTCGGCAACCTGGCCTCCTCCGTTGAACCGTTCGTCGACAATGATAGCGTCTTTATGGGCTTGAGGGAAAAAGTACCGCTTGAAGTAAACATGACCTGGCAGGGTCGTGTTAGGAACATAGACATAGGCCACCCGGCCCCCTGTAGCTTTGTCGACTTTCTTGATGTTGCCCTCGATCCAGTCGCGATGTCTCAGCCCGCCCTCGTCCCGGATGGGAACCACGGAAACGGTTCGCGAGCCCGATCCGTCGGGATTCGGCCCCACTGTAATCTCCACGATCTTGTCGGCTGTGTTCTCGAACCTGCTGAAGATGTTATCCGAGGAAGTGAGCTCTTCCCCGTTCACTTTCAGGAGATACTCGCCTGCCAGCACATCGACACCGGGCTCTGTCAAGGGAGAGCGAAGGTCCGGATTCCAGTTCAGTCCGCCGAAGACTTTTTTAAACCTGTATCGGCCGTTTTCGAGGGAATAGTCGGCGCCGAGCAGGCCTCCGGGGATCCGCTTCGGCTGATGGAGAAAGTCGCCGCCGCCTACAAAATGATGTCCTACGGCCAGCTCGCTCCCCATCCAGGTGAAGACGCGGTTGAGGTCGTTCCGGCATGCGAGATGAGGAAGGAATGCCTCGTACTTTGTGTAGACGGCATCCCAATCTGCGCCGTGCATGTTCGTAGCATAGAAATTATCCCTGTTCAGGCGCCAGCCTTCTCTGTAGATCTGTTTCCATTCCGCTCTCGGATTGATGTGAACTTCTATGGCTTCGATGCTCAGCTTGCCTTGCCCGGGCGTAATCGGAGCCGCAGTGGGAGCGATTCCGGCCATGGCCATCGACCGGTAGAGGATTTTCTGCCCGTCTGCGGATACTTTATAGTCCATAATCCCTTCGGCTATGACATCGGCTTTCTTTGTCTTGAGATCGAACTTGTGCAGTTTTGCTTGAGGAGGGCCCATCATGGCCAGGGCAATTCCGAGAACCGGAAATTCCAGATAGTAAATTTGTCCCTCCGCACCTGCCTGGAGGTTGTCGTAGGCCCCCGGCACGACAGGGAGGGCGATGATTCTGGTTTCGAGTCCGGCAATGTCTATGGCTATGGTTTTGTCATCTTCTTTCGCTTTATCCTCTGCTTTTTTCTCTACCTTCGCTTCTTCCTTTTTCGGCTCTTCCTTGGCTTCCTCCTTCACCTCTTCTTCGTCGCTTTCCTTGGCCAAGGGTGAGGTCTCGCCCTTCTTGAGGACCACCATATACAGCGCATTTTTCATCTCCATATCTGCGTTGGACATGGCAAACCAGTTTTTGACCGGACCGGCATCTGTGGAGCCGAAAAAGTAGAGGTATTTGCCGCTTTTGTCAAAAACGGGATTGCTGACCTCGCTGAGGCCGTCGGTCACAGGGTAAGATTTGTCCTGACCGAGTGAGTAGAGGTGGACCTGCTGAATGTTGGCGGGGGTGGTGAGGGTGTAGACAATCCATTTGGAATCCGGAGACCAGCGGTAGTACATGCCCTCCATAATTCCCAGATGGTGTTCATTGGCGATTTTCTTTATCTTGGCAGATGCAATATCGAGCAAGTAGAGGTTTAACGCATAATCGCAGTAGGCGATTTTTTTGCTGTCCGGAGACCAGATGGGATTGAAGTAGAATCCCGATCCTGTGGGCTTGATGGTTTTGGTCTCACCCCTTCCATCCTGAGGCGCTAAGTGCAGTTCATACTCACCGGAAGCATCGGAGAAATAGGCGATGGATTTCCCATCAGGGGACCAGGCCGGAAAGCGTTCGTTAGCGCCCGGGGTTTGGGTGATATTTCTAGGGTCCCCTTTTTCGGCCGGAATGGTGATGATTTCTCCCCGGAACTCGAGCACGGCTCTTGCGCCTGAAGGAGAAATGTCCCCACCCCGAATATACTGAGGGCCGCTGATATACCGCGGCCTGACTTCTTGCAGATCTGCAGCCACACCGATGGTCAATTTTTGAGCCTGCCCCTGTTTGATGTCATAGAGATGGAGATAGCCTGCCCTCTCAAAGAGGATTTTTCCTCCTTCGGCAGACGCATCGAGAACGGGAAAATCCTTGTAGGTTGTCAACTGTTTGACATCCTTGGAAGTGGTGTTATAGGCAAACAGATTGATCTCTCCCTCTCTGTCAGAAAGGAAGAAAACGGTATCTCCCACCCACATCGGGTGAGTGTCATTGCATCGTCCCTCTGGTTGAGGGATTTGTACGACCGAATAGTCTGAGAGCTGGATAAGCCAGATCCGCGAGGTTGTCCCTCCCCGGTAGTGCTTCCATTGGTCGTGGGCGGATACGCGAGGGGTGTAGGCCAGGTGTGTTCCATCGGGCGAAAATGCGGCAAAGAAGGCACTCGGGATGTTCATGCTTTCAGGCAAACCTCCGTCGATCGAAACTTTAAATAGCTGCAGCACAGGCCAGCCCGTCGACGTTCCAAGGTTGCGATCAGAAATGAACATCACAGCCTTCCCGTCCGGGGTGAAGCCGCGGACAATGTCGGGGCCGGGATGCCATGTCAACCGCTTGGGGATTCCTCCCTCGGCAGGGATTATGTAGACATCCGTGTTGCCGTCATACTGGGCGCTGAAGGCAATCCATTTTGCGTCCGGCGAAAATGCGGGTTCAGACTCGACGCCCTCATCCGTGGTCAGGCGCCGGACCCCCGTTCCATCCAGGTTCGCCGTCCAAAGGTCGTCGGCGTAAACGAACGCAATTTTATTCGCGCCGAGCGCCGGCTGATGGAGCAGGCATGTGTCCTTCGTGTCAACCGCCGACAACGGAAGAATAAGGAAACCGCATACAAATAAAAGCATGCACAGATAGGTTTTTTTCATGAGGACCTCCCTTTGAGATTATTCATATTAACGTATTATACGAAAATTCAGCACAAAAATATTCACTTTGTGCCGATATTGCTTAAAACTATGGCTTAGGTACAAATATTCCTCAGCTATGAATACGGAATAGAACAAAGAAAGTTGTATTTATCACGTTATTTCGGAATAATAAATCGGTGTGCATGCCTTTCCCATCGTGAAGAGTAAACAGGATTATTAGCGGAATTTGAAGGGAGGAGGATCGATGAAGACCCCGCTTTTTAAATTTGTGACAATTGTTTTTTGTGTTTCTCTATTTGCGCTGACATCTTTTCTGGGATTTGCAGAGGATAAGTATGCCTTTCCTGAGGCCAAATACGAAGTCCGGGTTGAGCGAAGCGTCATGGTCCCGATGCGGGATGGCGTCCGGCTTTCCACCGACCTCTATTTCCCGGTAGGAGCAGGGGAGAAGCTTCCGGTCATTCTCATCCGGCTGCCTTACAACAAAGAACTTTTTTACTCGCGTCAGTGGGGGAGTGCCGCCTATGACTTTGCCGGGCAAGGGTACGTGGCGGCTGTACAGGATATAAGGGGGCGTTTTGAGTCTGAAGGCAGGTTTATCGTTCAATACGAGACCGAGGCCGAAGACGGACATGACGCCATCACCTGGGCTGGCACACAGCCATGGTCCAACGGCAATGTCGGGACGTACGGCTGTTCCTATTTGGGTGAGGTTCAGATACAGCAGTCGAAATTGAGGAATCCCCATCTCAAGGCGATGATCCCGCAAGCTGCAGGTGGGGCCGTGGGCTCTACAGGGGGGCTGTACCATTACTTTGGCGGCATGCACGGAGGCGTCAATGAGATCGCCCCGGCAGTGGGCTGGTTCTATGGGTACGGAAGCAAGGTCTTTTACAGGAGGCCTCCCGGAATGACGCGCGAGGATTTCCTGGAGATAAGAGAATTCTTCAACCCTGCGCCGAAGCTGGAGGGGATCAATTTCAGAGAAATATGGTTCCATTTGCCCGTGGTGGATATGCTGAAAAAGGCCGGAGCACCGCCCACCGATTTTGAAGATTACCTCTCTCATCCGCCGGGAGATCCCTGGTGGGATGATTTTGCCTACATCAAGGATACGGATCGTTTCGACGTTCCGGCCCTTCACATCAATTCCTGGTATGACTACGGCGTGGCCGATACGTTGTTCCTGTTCAATTTATTCCAAAAAAATGCCGAGAGTGATCGCTGCCGTGATAACCAATATACAATCATCTCGCCCACAGCCCATTGCGAATCAGAGCGGGTGGGGGAGAGGAAAATTGTCGGAGAGCTGGATGTGGGTGATGCCCGCTTTCCCTACTGGGATACCTATCTGCGCTGGTTCGACTACTGGCTCAAAGGTGAAAAGAACGGCATCACGGATATGCCCAAGCTTCATATCTATGTCATGGGGAAAAACGAGTGGAGAGCCGAAAACGAGTGGCCGCTGGCCCGGACCGAGTACACGAAATACTACTTCCACAGCGATGGATACGCCAACAGCCGCTATGGCACCGGGAAGCTGGACACGAATATACCGGGAAAGGAAAAGAGCGACCAATTCGTCTACGACCCGAAAACGCCCGTTCCTTCGGTCGGAGGCCCGATATGCTGCACCGGGACAGAAGATGCGCCTGCCGGTGCCTTCGATCAGTCGGAGGTAGAGATGCGTCATGATATACTCGTCTTCACCTCAGAGGTTTTGGAGAAAGGTGTGGAAATCACCGGACCGATCAAAGCCGTGCTTTACGTTTCCTCCTCGGCGAAAGACACGGATTTCACGGCCAAGCTTGTCGATGTCCATCCCGACGGAACGGCGTACAATGTCCAGGAAGGTATCTTGCGCGCCCGGTACCGAGAGGGATTCACAAACAGAGTCTGGATGAAACCGGGTGAGGTGTATCGACTGGAGATAGACCTCCAGGCATCGAGCATCTATTTAGGCCCCGGACACAGGATACGTGTTGAGATATCCAGCAGCAATTTCCCTCGATGGGAACGAAACCTCAACACGGGTGGAAACAACTATGATGAGACCGAGTGGGTTATCGCCAAGAACACCGTTCACCACTCCGGGAAATACCCCTCCCACATCATCCTGCCCATTATTGAAGATTGAGGTGCAGATGGAGCTTGAGAATTCATGAAGGCAGAGTGCAAAGGCATTACCGATGCCATAGAACGCTTGCTTGCATACAATGAAGCTATAAAAAATCATCGGAAATATTCTGCCTTATCGATCTGGATTATCTATTCATCATCAACATTTCATGTGAATTTTTTAGCTGATGAGAAAGTATAATTATATGAGTGAAAAAGAATGATAATCTTAACAGGAGGCCGTCATGAGCGCGGTTGAAATCTTGTTCGGTTTGGGGCTTGGGTGTGTCGTGGTTTTTACGGTTGCTTCAATTCTTATTGTCGCTGCGCTCGACAGGCGCGGCGTGAAAACGAATTTCCTGTTGATCAGATTTTTGATTCCGAAATATGCCCACCAGTACAAAACGATCACCAAGCAGGAGACGGGAAAAACCGGAACTCTGTTTTATTGGTGGGTTCTGTCGATCAATTTGGCTCTTGTGACTTTCATCGTTGCGCTTATTGTCCGGTAAAAGGTTTCGATGATGACACATCTATCGGAGGTATGAATGGCTGATAGACAAGGCAGTGTTGGCAGGGGGCTTTTCTGGATGATTCTGTTATCCATACTGTTGTTTTGGTTACCCGTGGTCGGGCCATTTCTTGCCGGTTTGGTAGGCGGAAAGAAAGCGGGCAGTTTGGGGAACGCCCTGCTGGCGGCTATCCTGCCCGCTCTGATTTTTGGCGGCCTTCTTGCTTTTTTAGCTACGGCTTTCACGGGATTGCCTCTGGTCGGCCTTGTGGCCGGATTGGGAGGGAGCATCTTCGCTCTGTCAAATGTCGTTCCTCTTCTGCTTGGCGCTTTCATCGGCGGCCTTCTCGCTTAAATTCAGACTTCCCTGTAACTGTTTGTGAATTCTGACCCTATCTTTAACGTCCGTCTGGCTGTTGGGGCATTGAATGTTTTGGGTAAAGGGGTTTACGTTGCCATGAACGGTCGAGTACTCAACTGGGATAAATGCCAGAGAGACGCAAGAACCGGTCAATTTCTCGAGAAGTCATCGAGAAGTCAACGTATTGACACTGTTGGATTTGATATGGTAGTGTGGCGGGTTCATCCCAAGATGAGGATTTTCAGGAGGTCATCCATGGATCGTCGCAAGTTTTTGAAAAATTCAGCTCTAGGTGTAGCCGGAGCTGGCGTTTTTGGCGGAAAATCTTTGCTTCAAGCCGAAGAGCAAAAAGAAAGTACAGCTAAAATCAGAGAATACAGGACCCTCGGCCGGACAGGTTTCAAAGTGTCGGATATCAGCACGGGAGGTCCGGGTGATGAAGCACTTCTTTCTGCTCTTTTGGATGCCGGTGTCAACTATATCGACAATGCAGAGAGCTATTGGAACGGCAAATGTGAATCGATTGTCGGGACAGTGATGAAAAACCGTGACCGAAAAAAGGTCTTTCTCACGACAAAACAAGTCATTCATCCCTATCCTGGAATGCCGTATAAAGAAGAGGAAAACACCAAGGAAGGAATTAAGAAACGATTTCACAAAAGCCTGGAACGGATGCAAACGGACTATGCGGACTGTCTGATGATCCATTCGGTCCCTGACGAGAACGTTCTCAGGCATGAGGGGTTTCATGCGGCAGTTAAAGAACTGAAGGCTGAAGGAAAGCTCAAACATGCCGGAATTTCCAATCACGGTTCGGTTGATCCCGGCCAAACGGAAGTGATGGGAAAAGTCATCATGGCCGCGGCTGAGGACGGCCGGTTCGATGTGGTCCTGATGACCTACAATCACCTCCAGGAGGATTTGAGCCTGGATGCGTTGAAAGCATGCCATGACAAAAAGATCGGGGTCACTCTCATGAAGACGAATCCGGTGGGCGGTTATCTCGGAATGAAAGCCGCCCTCGAAAAGCTGCAAAAAGAAGAGAAAGAGATACCGAAATACCTGAAAGAGGAGCTGCCGCTTATGGAGAAAAAGTACGAGGATGCCCAGGAATTTTTGAAAAAATACAACCTGGAAGACCCAAAGGATATTCGGAATGCGGCCATAAAGTTCTGTCTCAACAATGAAAAAGTCCACAGCATCTGCATCAGTTTCCGAAATTTCGAGGATGTGGACCAGTATGTAGGGCTTTCCGGAAAGCGCTTGACAACGGCAGATAGAACAGCCCTGGCTGTCTATGCCAAAGCCTTCGGCCAATTCTACTGCCGCCATGCCTGCGGGATTTGTGAATCCAGCTGCCCTCAGAAAGTGCCGGTCAACACCGTGATGCGCTACAACCACTATTTCGCAGCCCAGGGCAGAGAAAAATATGCCATGGAGTTGTATGCGAAGTTGAATACAGAGATTGCCAAGAACTGTCTCAATTGCGATGGGGCCTGCGAAGCGAGCTGCCCCTACAATGTTCCTGTTCAAAAACTCCTCATCCTCGCTGACCAAACACTCACCCTGGCGTGAAATATAGTTCCCTCAAGACTGTTTCTACTCCCGGAGCTTGAACTCCGTTTGAAGTTCCGAAACCCGTTAGACTTTCGAATCTTTTTAGCTTCCAAGAACATTTTGATTCTTTAGCAGATGCATTTCCAAAACCGTGGCCCATGACGATGATGAAGCGATTGTTGGCGAGTCATTGTCTGTGTGAGGCGCATAAGAGGATGGCAGAAATTGCCAGGCGAGTCTCAACCCGTTTGAGTCGCATGAGGGTGGGTGCACCTGCAAGGGCAAAATCGTAGTCCATATGAGCCGCATAGTGGTGGGTGGGAGGGTCTTCGGCGAATATGGACTATGATTTGCCCTAAGAATGCTGAATAATTCAATGACCATCATCACGGCTTTGGAAATGCATAGTTCTTTTGATTTTGCTTTTGATTTGACACTATCTGTTTGTGTGTGATAGCTTATCGAGTCCATATCTAACAGGAGATTAACAGGAGGGATCAATGGATCGTCGGCATTTTCTCAAGAATTCAGCGGTCGGAATGGTTGGGGCAGGCGTGGTCGGAGGAAAATCCCTGATCGGTGCCGGTAAAAAGGCTGAGGAAGGCGCTGCTAAGGTTAAAGAATACCGAACTCTAGGCCGGACCGGCTTCAAAGTGTCGGATATCAGCTCCGGAGCTCCCATGGATGAGGGTGTGGTCAATGCCCTCCTGGATGCAGGTGTCAATTACCTCGATACGGCGGAGAGCTACGGAAACGGTCATTCGGAAAAGGTCGTCGGTGCTGTCATGAAGAATCGAGACCGGAAATCTGTTTTTATCACCACAAAACAAATCGTGACTCCGTTGCCGGGGTACCAGATAAAAGAAGAGGATGTGACCAAAGAAGCGATCATCAAGCGGTTTCAGCAGAGCCTGGAACGGATGCAAACGGATTACGCGGATTGCCTGATGTTGCACGGAACTGATAACGTGGCTGACCTCAATCACGAGGGATTTCATGCGGCAGTCAAACAACTCAAGGCGGATGGGCGGTTGAAATATGCCGGCATCTCCAACCATGGATCGTTTTCCGGAATGGATATCAAGGAGCCGATGGGTAAAGTGCTGCTAGCCGCTGCAGAGGACGGGCGCTTCGATGTGTTTTTGATGACCTACAACTATCTCAGGCTGGAACAGACCGAGGAGGTTCTCAGGGTTTGTAAAGAGAAGAAGATCGGCACGACTCTGATGAAAACGAATCCCGTGGGCAGGTACTTGAGTTGGAAAGAAGCCATTGAGCGTCTGGAAAAAGAGGAAAAAGAGATACCAGAATTCTACAGGAAAGGCTTGGACAACTTGAAGGACAAATATGAAAAGGCGGAAGGCTTCCTGAAAAAATACAATCTGCAAAATCCGGAAGAAATGAAGGAAGCGGCCATAAAGTTCTGCCTTTCAAACCCTGATGTCAACTGCATTTGTGTGAGTTTCCGGAATTTTGACGATGTGGAGAGATATGTCGGGCTTTCCGGTCAGCGGCTGACTCCGGCGGATCAAACGGCACTGGATGTCTATGCCCGATCGTTCGGGCAGTTTTACTGCCGGCATGCCTGCGGCGAGTGCGAGTCCGAATGCCCGGCGAACATTCCGATCAACACCGTCATGAGATACAATCACTACTTCACGGCTCAAAATAGGGAAAAGTACGCGATGGAGAAATACGCGAGATTGAATGTCGAAGTAGCCGACAACTGCCTGAATTGCGATGGCCGCTGCCAGGACGCTTGTCCCTATAACGTTCCCATACAAACGCTATTGGTCCTTGCCGACCAAAATCTCAGGTTAGCATAGCCTGGACCTCACAATAGGTTCTCCCCTCCGGTTCAGGGGTTTGTCTATCCGTCTGCCCCATATGCCTGGAGATGGCTTTCATACTATATAAAACATATCTGAACCCTATTATTTTTGAGTTGACACCCGCAGATTTCGTGTGATACGGTATCCGGTTAATTTTTCGAGAATGGTATCGGATTCTATTGCGAGGCGTACAATTCAAATTTCCATTCCAGACATCCCATCAATTTTTAAGCTGTTTTCCAGGATGGGATTAATTTGTGTAAAGGAGAACACATGGACAGAAGAAAATTTCTGAAGAACTCGACGTTAGGTATGGTCGGAGCCGGAATTATGGGAGGAGAGACCTTGCTCAAGGCAGTGGATGCGAAGACGGCTGATGCCCCGAAAATCAAGGAATACAGAACTCTTGGCCGGACGGGTTTCAAAGCCTCAGACATCAGTGTCGGCGGCATGTTCGATGAGAGTCTGCTCAACGCCCTGCTGGAAGCTGGCGTCAACTATATTGATTCAGCGGAAAGTTACGGAAACGGCCAGGCCGAGACCATCATAGGAAAAGTTCTCAAAAATTATGATCGAAAGAAATTTTTTATCACGACGAAGCAATTGGTGACAGCCCTGCCAGGAATGCCGCTCAAAGAGGAGGAAGTCACCAAGGAAGGCATCATCAAACGCTACCACAAAAGTCTGGAACGGCTCCAGATGGATTACGCCGACTGCCTGATGATGCACGCTTGCGACAAAGTCGAAGATCTCAATCATGAGGGATTCCATGCGGCCGTAAAACAGCTCAAGGCTGACGGACGTCTGAAATACGCCGGAATTTCCAATCACGGCACGTTTCACCCTATTGATGTCAGAGAACCCATGAAGAAAGTCCTTCTGGCGGCGGCAGAGGATGGTAGGTTCGACGTCTACTTGATGGCCTACAATTTTCTCAACCGAGAGCAGAGCGGAGAAGTGTTGAGGGTGTGCAACGAAAAAGGAATAGGCACCACTCTGATGAAGACCAATCCCGTGGGAGGCTACTTTTCGGTCAAAGAAGGAATAGCGAGGCTTGAAAAAGAGGGAAAGGATATTCCCGAATTCTATCAGAAGGGTCTTGCAAAGTTTAAAGAAAAATACGAGCAGGCCGAAGGATTCTTGAAAAAACACAACCTGGAGGACCCGGTTGAGATTAGAAAAGCGGCCATGAAGTTCTGTCTCAACAATCCCAACGTCAACACGATCTGTGTGAGCTTTCGGAATTTCGATGATGTGGCCAAGTATGTCGGTCTGTCCGGAATGCGATTGACTGCTTCTGATCAAGCTGCACTGGATACCTACTCCCAATCCATGGGACAGTTTTACTGCCGGCATGCCTGCGGGGTATGTGAATCCAGCTGCCCGCAGAATGTGGCGGTCAACACCATCATGCGCTACAACCACTATTTTGCGGCTCAGGGCAGAGAAAAATACGCCATGGAGCGATACACGAAATTGGCCTCGAGGGTGGCGGATCAATGCCAGAACTGCGCAGGACATTGTGAATCCGCGTGTCCGCATAATGTTCCAGTCCAGACGCTTCTCGTTCTGGCTCATCAGAATTTGACTCTGGCTTAAGCAATAGTTGTAACTGTATCAAAAAAAAGCTAAGATCAAATTGGGCGCTGCATAGAATTGAAGAGGTGAATATGTCTTCTGGATGAGGGGTCGACGTGTAAATATGATGTCCAAGAAGAAAAGAACAAAAAAGCCTGAATCCACTGCTTCAGAGAGCCGGGCGGAAAACGAAAAGAAGGCCACTGATTCTGATGAGAGGCCAGACCTTAAAACGAGTTCGCCGCCCCATGCCGTCGGGTACATCAAGGATAAAAAAACAGGAAAATGGAAAATCGTCAATCCTGCAGGATCAATGGCTTACAACTACCTCTATCGAGATGAACCGCCGGATGATTGATAAATTCGTATTCCTCACACGCCGAGCTCAGTAATTTCTGAACCTAAATGACAGGCTTTATTTATGATCCGATTGGGGGTTTCTCCGTTACCTATCTTGATCATTCGTTCCCGTTCATCGGGGTTATTTCCAGTATGGATATGAGTATGTAATGTATTGCGGAGGCCACATGGACAAGGACGAAATAAGGCAATACGGTCTAGAATTGGGCGCTGATGTGGTCGGTTTTGCGGCTATCGAGGATTACAAATCCGGACAATCTCCGGACCCGGCCTCAATCCTCCCCGGTGTCAAATCTATAGTCGTCCTGGGATACAGAGAACTGGATGGATCGACCGACAGTCCGAATATGCGCGTTTGTATGAGCACCCGGATGGGCATCATGGAGCTCTCACTCAAGAACAATTATCTCATCGGGCGTCATATCGAAGATCGCTACAACCTCAAAATTGCGCCGGTTCCGGTCTCTTATCCCCTGGATATGGGACCAGGGATTTATGGATTCATCGGCGATGTCAGCATGAGACATGCGGCCGTTGCGGCAGGCCTCGGCGTTCTCGGCCGCCATAACCTGGTCATCAACCCTCGCTTCGGGACGCGACTGATCTTTACCGCCATACTCACTCAGGCGGAGATCGCCTCAGATCCACAAGTTAAAGATGAGCTGTGCGCTCAGTGCGGGCTTTGTGTGGATGCCTGTCCTGCCGGAGCTCTGGATGTGGAGGGCCAGACGGATCAGCTCAAATGCCTGAAATCCTCCCAGCCTTACGGCATTGGCGGTCTTATCCGCTATTTGCGGCGCTTCGTCGGGGCATCGCCGCAGGAACAGAAGGATTTGCTCAAAGATCCTCTTTTTCTGAGCCTCTATCAAGCCGGATTCATCGGTTTCCAGTATGTCTGCAACAAATGCCTGGCCGTTTGCCCTGCGTGCATCGATACATAGACACGGGTATCCATACATGGTGTAGAGAACTGGGATGACCTTACTCTTATCACCAGATTCCAGGGAACAACCGGTATCGGACCTTTTCGGCATATTCTTTGTAGCCGGGCAATTCATTCTGCAGGGTTTTGTCTTCAAGCATGGTTCTGAGGATGAACAGAACAATAGCCAGCCCAGACAGAATCAGGGCGTAGTATGAGCCGAGCGAGAGGGGGATAAAGATAAGGCTGAAAATGACGCCCACGTACATGGGATGCCGTATGAAGAGGTAGGGCCCTGTCGTACAGACCTCATGCCCCCGGTCTTCTTGTATTCGGACCACGTTTGACGCATAGGCGTTTTCCAGCATAGCCCAGAAGGCAAAACCGATGGCGGGAAGATAGCCCAGGAAACCGAGCACCTTGACATAAGACGGGACTTCAGACCAGCCAAAGCGTTTGGCATCGAGGCCTGTGACCACGACTAGAGCCACAATAACCAAAGTGTAAACGGTGATGATCGTCTTGTCCCAACCTTTGCAATCTTTCCTTCTGGCCGTGCGTTCCCTGAGCAATCCCGGTGATTTTTTCTTCAGCCACAGCATAAGCCAAGTGACCAGCGCAAAATAGAGAAGGACGAAAATCCACGCTTCCGGCCAATTCAGTGTGCCGGCAGGGACAAAAAGAAAGGCCAGAAACAAGAGGGCTGTCAGTGCAGCCCTTAGGGCTGTTTGGATTTTAGACATTTTTTTGCCTTGTCTCATGCCTTCTTTTGTGTCCGCTGCTTAGTTTCGGCAACCATAGAATAGCCATTTTTTTTCATTTTAGGAAGGATTTTGTGCAGGGCATGAAATTTGCGATTTTTTCTCAAATTGCGGCTTGACCGGAACGCTCGCAAATGAGATATTCTTAAGAAGAGGAACTTTGTGGAAGGAGGAATTTTGTAATGCGAAAGTCTAGCCTCATTTTATTTGCCTTATTTCTTCTGGTTATTGTCCCGTTTGTCCATTCTCAGGGAAAAATCCGCGTAGCCGTCGTTGATTTTGAGAACAAGAGCACCTGGCATTGGTGGGGGGACAGGCTGGGAGAGGCCGCTGCGGATGTTTTTGTGACGGAATTGATGGAAACAGGAAAATTCAGCCTTATAGAGCGGGAGAAGGTGAATGCCATTCTGATGGAACAGGACTTCGGCACATCAGGTCGGGTGACGCCACAGACTGCAGCTAAGGTCGGTAAGATGCTGGGTGTTGATCTTATCCTGACCGGATCTGTCAGCGAATTCAGTGTCAGCGGGACCGGAGGTGGGATCAAAGGAATTCGTGTGGGTGTACAAACGGGAAAAGTTGTTCTTCAATCCCGGCTGGTGAATACGACCACCGGGGAAATCGTTGTTGCGGCAGAAGCGGAGAACAAGAAAAATTTGGTCGATGCCCGTTACAAAAGCGCGAATTTCAAGCAGAAATTTGACAGGGGGCTTGCTCACGATGTTATGCATCCTGCTGTTGAGAAAATGGTAGCCAAGATCGTAGATAAAACTCAGGGAATGACAGGATCGGCTGCCCCATCGTCGCATTCCGGACGGGTCATCAAAGTCGAAGGTGCTACAATCTGGATCAATCTCGGTGCAGGCTCGGGAATCAAAGTCGGCGATGTCTATGACGTCTACCGTAAGGGAGAGGAACTCATTGATCCGGATACGGGTCTTTCGCTAGGTGCAGAAGAAGAAAAAGTGGGGAAGATTGTAGTGACCGAGGTCAAGTCCAAGTATTCCCTTGGCACCGTCAAGGAGGGCAGTGTACTTGCCAAGGACTTTCTCAAGAAAATTTAAGCTAGAACAAAGAGCTTCACAAATCATTTTTCTGGGTTAAACCGAGTCTGAAGTGCCGGCAATTCCGAGTCTTTGGCTATAGTAAATCGATATGGGATGTCAGGGAAATAAGTAGAGGCTGTCCCGGATTTTAGCGCGATGAAACATTGTGGTTTTCGTGTTAGAAGAGCCAACCTTGATGATTTGAAGGAGCTGGCCGAGTTCACTGAGGCGGAATTTTGTGAAGCAGAGAAAAACGAAGGTGCTCCGGACAGCATCCGGACTGGCGTCAAAGCAGCTCTTGAGGATGATTCACTCGGGATGTACTGGATTTTGGCAGAGGAAGACTCGCGGGCAGTGGGGAATGTCTCTGTCGTTAAAGAGTGGAGTGACTGGCACGCAGGATATTACTGGTGGATTCAAAGCATGTATATTAAGCCCGATTTCAGGGGAAAGGGGCTGATGGAGATGCTGCTGGAAGCGGTAAAAACCGCTGCTAGAGCCGAAAACGCGATTGACCTGCGGCTCTATGTCCACAAATTGAATGCCCGGGCTATCAAAGCCTACCGAAAATCAGGATTCAGTGACTCGGATTACAAGATCATGAGCATGAAGCTTTAAGTGAACACCCGGGCCTTTAAAAACAACAGAGGAGGACACATGGAAAAAACGAAGGCACTATTCATCCTAATGGCATTCGTATTGGTTTTGACAAGCTGCGCGCCGGGTCCCAATGACATGGAAAAAACTCCGGATGAAGAGGGGAAGGTGGCCGGATTCTGGAAGGGACTATGGCATGGCTTGATCTCACCAATCACTTTCATTATTTCCGTTTTTAGCAAAAGCGTCCGCTTCTACGAAGTCCACAACAACGGCACATGGTACAACTTCGGGTTCGTCCTGGGTGCCGGACTCTTTTTGAGCGGAGGTGTATTCGGAAAGGGCTGCAGGAAAAAGCGAAGCTCCTGATAAAAAGAAGTTAAGATAAACTGAGACTCAATCCTATCACTCATCCGAAGGGTGAAGGGCATCGAAATTGAGAGGTGTTACAATTTTTATGAGTTTACTCTTTGTGCATTAGGCGATATCATCTCTGACTTGGAATCCCACCGGGTTTATCCGAATAGAGAGTTTGAAGATGCGGCTAATGCGATTGAATGATACGCATCCTGTTTTCTGAAAGGGAGGTCAAATGAAACGTGACGCAAAACTCAGAACGGTTGGTATTGTCTTTTTATTGTCGAGTCTCACCGTATTCGCTTTTGCGGTTTCGAATCCCAATCAATATGACATCTTGATCAAAGGTGCCAGGGTTTATGATGGAACAGGGAATCCCTGGTTTTACGGCGATATCGGCATCAAAGGGGATAAGATCGAAGCGATAGGTGATTTGTCAAAAGACACGGCGTCCAGAACCATCGACGCCAGGGGCCTTGTTGCCTCTCCTGGATTTATCGATATGCACAACCATGCGGATTATACTCTGGGACAGAACTCTTCCCATGCGAACCTCAACTATTTGACTCAGGGCGTGACGACCGTCGTGACCGGAAACTGTGGCGGATGCGTATCCTTGAGGGTGGCCGATACCAAGGCCAAATGGGAAAAGAAGGGAATCGGCACCAACGTTGTCTATCTTGTCGGCCTTGGATCTATCAGAAGAGCTGTGATGGGAGTGGAGCCGCGCAAAGCTACAGATGCAGAAATCGAAAAGATGAAAAAGGTTCTCCGCCAATCGATGAAGGAAGGAGCATGGGGAGTGAGCACGGGTTTGGAATACATCCCCGGTCTTTACAGCACAACAGAAGAGGTCATTGAATTGACCAAAGTCGTTGCCGAATTTAACGGCATCTACACCTCTCACATGCGGAATGAGAACGAGGGGATTGTCGGGGCCATAAAAGAAACAATTAGAATCGGGGAGGAAACTGGCGTTCCGGTCAATATCGGACATCTCAAGGTGACGGGCAAGAACAACTGGGGATTGATGAAGGATGCGGTGCGGACGGTGAATGATGCCCGAGCCCGAGGTGTCAATATCACGGCGGACCAGTATCCCTATGTCCAATCGGCGCCCTTCGGTCCCATCTTTACCTTTCTCGAGATTCCCCAAGATATGAAACCACTGTCTGATATCAGGGGAAAGTTGAGCCGCATTTCTCTTGGCGGGGAAGCGGGAGAAAAGCTAACCTCTCAGTATGTGGATGAGCTCGAAAAGGCCCTTTCGGATGACTCCAAACGGAATCAGATCAAAAAAATGACCGTAGAGGGACTGCCCCATGCGCCGAGCCCTGTGGCTCTCTGGGGCTGGCACGACAACACGGTTATTGTTTCTGATAAATATCCGCAGTTTGTCGGCAAAAATTTCATTGACATTTTCGACCAACTCCAGAAGGATCCTTTCGATGTCGTCGTGGAATTTATCCTCAACGAACCGGACATGCTTTTTGCCGGAGGATCCATGTCCGAAAAGGACCTCCAGCATGCGCTCAAGCAGAATTGGGTCATGGTCTCCAGCGATGGCAGCGCGGCCCCTTTGAGGGAAGAGAATGAGAAGCCCAGGCGCGGTCATCCCCGCATCTTCGGGAGCTTTCCCAAGGTGTTCCGCAAGTATGTCCGGGAAGAAAAACTTCTGACCCTTGAGGATGCTATCCGGAAAATGTCCTCTTTGCCGGCCTCAGTCCTTCAAATGAGGGACCGGGGACTGCTGTTGAAGGGATACAAGGCGGATGTCATCGTATTTGATCCAAAAGCTCTCAGAGATAATGCCACCTATCAGGATTCGCGTCAGTATAGCACGGGCATAAAGTATGTGATTGTCAACGGAAAGGTCAGTATCGATAACGGCAATTTCACCGACATTCTTGCCGGAAAACTGCTCCTGCTGAATGAACAAAGATAGATATCATTTTGTAGCATCAGTTTATTTCTTTTCATACCCTGGCGGAGCTAGGGAGATTCTTGAATCACTCTTTTTTGATTGGCTTACCTGGCAGCTCGCCATTATAAACGGCCTGATTGATCACAATCTTTCCATTGATAACGAGATATTCAATCCCGACGCTGTACCGATGTGGCTGGCTAAAGGTTGCCTTGTCTGCCAACGTTTGGGGATTGAAGACCACGATATCAGCCATAAAACCTTCTTTTATTCAGCCCCTGTCAAAAGAACCACCCATGGCTAGTTCCCGGATAGTGTTGTGTCCCACAAGCTGGATGACGTTTGGGCCGACGCCATGTCTCTCTAGGCGTAAAAACAGTTCAGCAACCCTGAATTCTCCGTAGCCGCAATTGCCGGCAACAAGGGTTGTCACGCCTTGGGTTAGAAAATTTTTCACACTTTTTGGGTTTTTATTGCCAAATTCCGCATGATTATGGACATCGATGACTCTAGAGGCCTTCGATGACAATTTGCCGATAGCCACGATTCTCTCACCCATAATCCCAACGTCGGCATCAACAGGATTTTTTTCCGATCCGTCAAAGATTTTTCCTGATTTGATGACAATGTCATACCTCTGCGAGCATCCATAAAAGCCCGAACACATAAGGCAAAAAGTGAGAAATGCATACACAATGGATTTTTTCATCACTATTCTCCTTTTTACACGTATGGGGCTGAACAATACACAAAATTTCTTTATCGGCCAGTACTCATATAGGTTGGATTCCTAAGAATGCGCCTCTTTACCATTCATGCCTGAAATGATTAGCAGAAAAAAACCAAGCCTGGAGACTAAAGGTGTTTCGCGAAAAAACCGCGGAAAATGAATTTACTATGTAATCGGGCCAATGACCTCGCGGGAGATGACCAGTCTTTGGATTTCGTTCGTGCCTTCGTAGATCTGAAGCAGCTTGGCGTCTCTCATGAGTTTTTCCAGCGGATAGTCTCTCATGTATCCGTAACCTCCGCACAGCTGGACAGCTTCCACGGTTGTCCTCATGGCTACATCGGACCCGTACGTTTTGGCCATGGAGGATTCCTTGCCGCACGGTTTTCCCTCATCTAGCAGCCAGGCGGCGTGATAGGCTAAATGACGGGCAGCGTTGATCTCCATGGCCATTTGGGCGATCTTGAAGCTGTTGGCTTGAAAGAGGGCAACCGGTTTTCCAAACTGTTTTCTCGTTTTTGTAAACTCGACGGCATACTCCAGCGCAGCTCGAGCGACCCCGACACCGCCGATCCCTACCGGCGGTCTTGTTCTCTCTAGTGTTCTCATAGCGATGAGGAAGCCCATCCCTTCTTTTCCCAGCCGATTATCTACTGGAACTCTCATGTCTTCGAATATCAATTCAGTTTGAGGGCAAGCTCTCTGGCCCATTTTATCTTCCTTCTTTCCTATGATTAAGCCGGGCGTATCTTTTGGGACCACAATAGTGCTTATGCCCCGTGTCCCTTTTTCAGGATTGGTCATGGCAAAGATTACGATAAAGGAAGCCACAGGTGCATTGGAGATGAAACACTTGGAGCCGTTGATGACATATTCCGAACCATCCTGTATCGCGACGGTTTTTTGGGCGGCTGCATCAGAACCGGCTTCTCGCTCTGTAAGGGCAAAAGAAGCAAAAGACATTTTCTCAGTTTGAGGGGTAAGGAATCTTTTTTTTTGCTCGTCGGTACCGAAAAGGATGATGGGCGTATAGGCCAAAGCGTTGACCATGATGATGCAGTACAAGCCAGCGCATCCCGCAGCCAGCTCTTCACTGATGATGGTGCTGTCCAAATCACTTAATCCACCACCGCCGTACTCCTCGGGAATAGTGCAGCTGAGAAAGCCGACATCAAAGGCCTTTTGCATCACATCTTCCGGAAATTCATCACCTTTATCGTATTTGGCTGCATTCGGTTTCATTTCCTTCTCGGCAAACTCCCTGGCTGTCTCTTGAAGAGCCATTTGTTCATCAGTTAGGCTAAAGTCAATCATTATTTCTCCTTTTCCATGAATTATTCATAAAAACTGCCGACACTTTAAATTTAGAATTTTAAAATCCATATTGTCGGCATTTTTTACCCTTCGGGCGAACCGATCTCACTGCAAAGTCTTCGTTGCAGCCCACTCGCGGTAGTTCACTACAGCTTCGTGGGCCACTGCCTTGCCTTTGCAACGATCTCGGCCCGTGAACAATCCATTTGCCTGAATTATTCATAAAAACTGCCGACACTTTAAATTTAGAATATTAAAATCCATATTGTCGGCATTTTTTACCCTTCGGGCGAACCGATCTCACTGCAAAGTCTTCGTTGCAGCCCACTCGCGGTAGTTCACTACAGCTTCGTGGGCCACTGCCTTGCCTTTGCAGCGATTTCGGCCCGTGAACAATCCATTTGCCTGAATTATTCATAAAAATATCTAATACTTATGATCCAAAAGACTCAAAAAATCTCTCGTGGCAAATCCGGATTATCTAGGGATTTCCGTAGACCATCAATCGCCGCAAGAGTAAATAGCGATCCTGGCCGGTCTGCTCCTCCAGTCTTTCTATAGCAGGGCGTATTTCGGATGGCTTGGATGATTCATACTCCGGATTCTCGAGGAGCATGGCGCCTCCTTGGCCACCGCCCACACAGGCTGAGGCAATTCCATAGCGCACATTCCTGTCCTTCAGCATAAGCAGGGTTTCGATGACAATCCTGACAAGTGTTCCTCCTACCGGGTGTCCGACAGCTATCGAGCCGCCATCAAGGTTGAGCTTTCCATTGATATCCAATCCGTAACGGTCTTTGAGGTCTTTTTTGCAGGCCAAGACCTGCGCGGCAAAGGCCTCATTGATGTTGATCACCCCGATATCATTCAAACCGATGCCCAGATCTTTCGAAGTTTTTTCCAGGAGTTGCTGGATGGCTGGAGAGGGGCCAATCCCCATCACGCTGGGATCCACGGCCACTGCGCTGTAAGCCAAAATATTTCCTAAGGTCGAATCATATTCCTGCGCCAAATTTGAATTTACGATATAAGCAGCAGCTGATCCGTCGTTTAGGGGACAGGCATTGTTGGGAGTGATCACCGGATGAGGAAAATTATCGTCAGCAAAGACGAATTTACTGCTCAGGCTGATGTCATCCAATTTGATTTTATCCGTCTTGATTCCTTCGTGATAGATGAGATTTGTTCCGGGAATTGTGGTTATCACGGTGTCGTACACGCCCAAAAGTCCGGCGGCTCCTGCATTGAAGTGGCTGGCCAGAGCAAACTCATCCGCTTCTTCTTTGGTTATCTCCCAGAAATGGGCGATCTTTTCAGCCGTCTTCCCCATAATCATCCCGGCCATCGGGCAGGTGAGGCCCTGCATCACTTCGTCCCTAAGCTTAAGGTCTGTGAGAAGCTTGTAGGCAGAGTCGAGGCTGATGTGTCCATAAAAAGTCTTGGTCATATTGGGTCTTCCACGTTTATCGACTCCTTCGAGCTGCTGGAGCGGCATCCCTCTGATTTCAGCCGTATGAGGAACCCTGGACAAACTTTCAATCCCGCTGGCGATGGCTCTTTCGACTTGAGATTGGGGATGGGTTAAAAGCAGGGAGACATCGTTGATTGCCTTAAGTCCTGAGATACACATTTTTTCCACGTTTTCGGCGTTGAGGTGTTCAAATCCGAGGTTGTAACTGCTAATCCGGGCAGTCCCCCGCTCTAATCCAAAAATGTTTCCGGTTACGATGGCGTCCACCTTATCCAGATCTTCCTTGGCGACTTTTCCGTTGTCGAAATGGACTCCAGCCCGCTGGAGCGCAACCCTGATCACATAGTCATTCAGATCTGGCAGAGGAACTTTCGAAAGGGCGCCCAAAAAAGACCCCACAGGACTGATCGCTCCGGACACGATCACGGGATAATTGTCTTTCGAGTGGATCAAAGTTAAATTTTTTGGATAGGTGTATATCTTTGGCTTTTCCATTTCACACTCCTTCAATTTGGAAACATTTTTCGGAAGTCATCACCGTATTCGCTCTGCAGAAAACCCACGGGGCCGACACGGTGGTTGAGCCCGTAACACATCGCGATTTCAATATCCGGGGCCTCTCCGATCGTACCCGTCAACATGTCCGTGTATTTGAAAAGAAGGCCGAGGAAACGGCGGGCGATCTCGGAACCTCTGTCTTCATTCTCAGGGCATACCAATTTATGTACTCTTTTTATGATGTCTTTTTCTTTGAGGGCTGCTTCGACAGAAGCGAATTTTGGTTTCCTGAGTTCCCGGTAATCTTCCTTCTCAATATCGTAGGCAGCCACAGCCCTTCGTTTTTCGGTTTTGTAAAAACCCAGGCCGTCCGCTTTGGCGCCCAGCAGCTTTTTATCAATCATTGTTGTGAGATAATCCGGCATTTGAAAGTAATTCCGGTAGGGATCGCCTTCCACCCCATCATAGATGACCTTTCCGATAGATGGGAAGAGATCGTTTCCTATGAGATCAGCAAGTTGAAAGAAGCCCATGGGTCTGCCGACCGGTGCTCCCATGACATAGTCGATTTCTTCGATCTCATACTCGCCCTCGCCTAAACTGTTGAAAACATGTCCATAGTCAAGGAGGAGAAGGCGGTTAACGATGAAACCGGGTAGGTCAGCGGCCGTGGCTATCTCCTTGAGTAATTTTTGATTGGAGAGATAATAAAAGGCCTCGTAGGTCTCCTCCGACGTGTCACCACAAGGGATGAGTTCGATGAGTTTCATGTAGTGGGCTGGGTTGAAAAAGTGTGTCCCGAGAAAACTGGGCCTTATTGCTTCCGGGAGGCTTGCTCCAAGCTCCTGTATGGGGATGGACGATGTGTTCGAGCTTACCAATATGCCTTCTTTGAGATGGCCTTCGGAATGAAATCGGGCGAGGACATCATAGACCTGTTCTTTTTTCAGCTGAGGATTCTCGGTGACAGCCTCCACGACGAGATCCGTATCATTCACGGCTTCTTTGGTGAGTGAGTCAAAGAGATTTTCTTCTTTGATTTTTGCCACTGTGGCTGTTTTTTTGAGGTTTTTCTCGAAGGGGTCCACAACGCGGACGCTATACCCTAAGGAAGAGAATAGCCGCGATATCCCGGAACCCATAGTCCCTGCACCCAGAACGGTCACATTATGGATACCGTCCACCTTAGCTTTGACGCTATCGCTTAACTCTATCATACATGCCTCCGATGATTATATTATATCGATATTGCTTTCCTTCTTTCTTTTGACTGAGTCAATAAATTACATTATGGGAATCCATTTGTGAAGTACTTTCGCTGAATCCTTCAAAAAACTTATTTTTCTGGATCAAAGGATCCTTTTTTGAGGAAATTTTTGAGCACTTCGGCGATGATCGTATAGGGATCGCTTTGTCCATCACAAATTTTCCGGATGTATTTTTTCTTTTTTCCCGTCCCTTTCAATCCTTCATGCACAAGCCGTTCAAGCTCATTCTTGAACACGAGGCTCAATTCATACTCCACTCGCTCAAAACGAAACCTATCCGCTCTCGCACCCTGGTTAATGAAGACATTATGTTCTTGGATAGCTGAGACGAGCTCTCTGATTCCCTTCCCTTCAGTGGCTACTGTCGATAACACTCTGGGTTTCCACGCCTTGTCCGGATAAGTTTTCATGGACAGCACAGCCTCGACTTCTCTCAAGGCTTGGATAGAGCCTTCCAGGTCTGATTTGTTGATGACATAGATGTGTCCGATCTCCATCAGGCCTGCTTTGAGTGCTTGGATGTCATCTCCCATGTTTGGAGCGATAACGAGAATGCAGGTTTGCGCCACCCGGATGACTTCCACCTCATCTTGTCCTGATCCGATAGTCTCAAGCAGAACCACATCAGCTCCCATTGCCTCCATAACACGAATTGTCTCTGCTGTTGTCCTGGCCAGCCCACCCAGATATCCTCTCGAAGCCATACTCCGGATGAAGACGCCCTCATCACAGGCATGTCGTTGCATACGCAGGCGGTCGCCGAGGAAAGCTCCTCCTGAAAAGGGGCTGCTCGGGTCAACTACAACGACACCGACTCTTTTTCCGGATTGTCTGAAATCATGAATAAGGAGATCGATCAGCGTGCTTTTTCCCGTGCCCGTTCCCCCGGTGATGCCCACGATCATACTCTTTCCGGTGTGAGGGTAAAGTGACTTCATAACCTCACGGGCAGACTCGTTTCCTTCTTCCAGGAGAGTTATGAGTCTCGCGCCGGCGCCTCGATCCCCCTTCATTACCTGCCGGGCCAGTTCGTTTTCTGGGATTTTGGCCATGATTACTTCCTGGCCTGCTGTTGAATATAATCAACTATCGGCTGAGTCAGAGTTCCGGCCATGAAGACTTCGGCAACACCCATGTCCTTCAGTGTCGGGATATCCTCCGGTGGAATGACTCCGCCCGCGATAAACAGAACATGTTCGAGCCCTTTTTTCTGCATTTCCTCTGTGATTTTTTGCGTGAAAGTTAGGTGTTCACCCGAAAGATAGCTGACACCGATGACATCGGCATCCTCATCGATAGCGGCCTGGATTATATGCTCGGGCATCTGGTACATACCGAGATAAACGACCTCCATTCCCGCTTCCTTCAACAGCGAGGCAATGACTTTAGCGCCACGATCATGCCCATCGAGACCGACCTTGGAGATGATGACCTTGATTTTTTTGTCGGATTTCATGTTTGCACCGTTACACAAATGGATTGGTCAGGGCTTCCATAGGATCGTAAGGATACCCCATCGCCTCCCGGACAATCCCCATCAATTCCCCGGTCGTGGCGAAGGCTTTGGTGGCTTCAATCATAGCCGGTATGACATTTTGCCCCTGCTCTGCATCTTCTCTCAATTTCTTTATACGGTCCTTCAATTTTTCCGCTTCTCTCGTTCCTTTCAAATTTCTGGTTTCCTCTATTTGGTGTTTGGCTGACGCTGAAGGAATTCTCTGAACGCCGAGAGGCGTTTCCTTTTCGGGCTCTGTGGTGAATATGTTCACGCCGATCAAGAGTTTTTCTCGTTCATCCAGCTCATTCTGGCGTTGCAGTGCTTCCTTCTCGAATACTCGGTCAAGCCATTGTGTGCGGATGGCTTCAGTCATTCCGCCGATATCTTCGATCTGGCCCATAATTTTTAATGCTTCCTCTTCTATGCGATCGGTAAGACTCTCGACATAATAGGAGCCTCCAAGCGGATCGGCCACATTACAGACACCTGTCTCATAGGCCAGAATCTGTTGCGTGCGCAGGGCCTGCAAGTGGCCCTTTTCGGTAGGGAGACAGATTGGCTCATCGTAGGAGCAGCAGTGCAAGGATTGAACTCCAGCCAGGACAGCAGCCAGAGCCTGGTAGGAGATGCGCACGATGTTATTGAGCGGCTGCTGGGGAACCAGGGAACAGCCTGCGGTGTGAACGGCGAAACGGAATTGCATCGATCTTTCGTTTTTGGCCCCATAATGTTCTTTCAACATTCTGGCCCAAATCCTTCTCGCCGCCCGGATTTTGGCCACCTCTTCGAAGAGGTCAATATGACAGGATACATAAAAGGTGAATCGGGGAGCAAACTCATCTATAGAGAGACCTCTCCGGATCAATTCATCGATATAGATTTTAGCGATACCGAAACCAAAGGCCACTTCCTGAGGGGCCGTGATTCCCTGTTCGCGCAGGTCATACATGTTGACAGTCGTGTAATACCACTTCGGCATGTGCTTTGTGCAGTACTCCATCACATCGCAACCAAGACGAATCGAAAGGTCCAGCGGACAGGCCGGTCGAAAGCCACAGTACCTGAAGTGCACGGGATCGTTCTGGATAGAGCCTCGAAGCTGGGCGATATCGTATCCTCGATTTTGGGCCACAGCCACATACTGGGCCATTGTCACCGAGGCCACTGTGGAGGCTGTAATCAGAGACCAGCTCACTTTATCCAGCGGGATATCCTTGGTTAAGGCTTCCATATCCTTGATATGGGAGATGTTGACTCCTGTGAGGCCTACTTCGTTCACGGCCCAGGGATGATCGGCGTCAAGACCCATCTCGTAAGTGATATCGGCGATGGTGTTCAGTCCGGTACCTCCGTGGTCGGTCAAATACTTAACGCGTTCATTCGTGTCGGCTGGAGATCCCATGCCGATCACTTCTCGCCTTGTCCAGTATCGCCCTCGGAACATGTCCTTATGGATTCCTCGTGTGAAGGGATAGTTGCCCGGTGTGCCGAGCCGACTCTCCAGGTTTGAGTCCTTCAAATCTCTGGAACTGTAAGCCTCCTTCACTTCAAATCCAGACCATGTCCTTCCGCTTGATGGTTTCTCGTAATAAGACTTCAGATAACTGTCCCAGTTTACCGGAGGCCTGACTTTATCGTTGCCCGTATCTTGGTTTTTCACGGATGCCTCTCCTCATATCCTTTATATGAACTTTTCATTGCGCTTGTTGGCTTATGTTCCTGCGGATACGACCGCCTCGTGAATCCATTGGTTTGACTTCTGAATCCAGTGATCACGAGTATTGCAGACTATCTAAACACAAGTTGACTTTTGTGATCAAGTCTGTTAATTACTAAGTGTTAAGAAAAATTAACCGAATAGTAAACTATCAAATGATTGCTTATCTGTCAACCCTTTGCTGTATTGGGGAGACATAATGCCGGAATCGTTTCGGAAGCTCGACAAGAGCGTGAAATACCAGAAAATTATCGATACCGCCATCGAGCTCTTCCGAAGAAAAGGCTATCGCACCACGAGCCTGGAAGATGTGGCCACTGAACTCGGCATCACCAAGGCCGCTCTCTATCATTACGTTGAGAGCAAAGAAGAGCTCCTGTCCGCCATTTTTACCCAGGCTCTCCAGGTCATCTTTGAGGGAACTCGGCAAATAGCTGCCTTGGAGCTTCCTCCGGATAAAAAACTGCGCCAGATCATCCTGAACCATATCACCAATATTATCATCAAGAATCAGTCCCTGGTCTATGTTTTTTTTGCCGAAGAAAATCAACTTCCGGAGCAATTTTCTCGAATGGTGAGAAGAAAGAAACGGGAGTATGACGAGATTCTGCTGGGAATAATCAAAGAGGGAATTGCTGCCGGTGTCTTTGAGAAAGTCGATCCGACGCTTTTAGTCTACACCATTGTGGGGATGTGCAGCTGGATCTATCTGTGGTACAAACCTGGTATTGCGTACAGTCCTGGGGACATAGCCCATCAATTTATCCACATCCTCGAACATGGCTTTCTGCGCGATAGAGGGAAAAGTGTTAAAATTCGGAATAAAAAAAGAGGTTTGAGACAGAAGACGATCGAAAAAGGAAACACCGGTTTCGTTATAGAGAGGATGAAGGATTTGAGCCAGGAGATGGCCGAGCTCGTCGATGAATTGGAGAAGGTCAACAGCATTGAGAATTAGCGTTTACGTGAGATTCTGTTCGGTATATAACTCTGAGTGATGAGAGTCTGTCTTATTGAGCCGCCTAAGTATGTGTCACTGTCGAATTTCGTCTCGACAATCGCCATGCCTCCCATCGGAACAGCCTACATCGCTGCGGTAATAGAGCAGGCCGGCCATGAACTGACTGTGATCGATGCCCATGGCCTAGGGTTAACTCACTACTTCAATTATAAAAAAATGCGTGTAAGAGGTTTAGACCCCGATCAGATTGTTGCGCGAGTTCCTCCTGACTCCCAGGCCATCGCCCTCGGCAGCATGTTCAGCGCCCATTGGCCGGTTATCCGGGCAATTTTTCGAGGCCTTCGAGAAAAATTTCCCCAGGCACTTTTAATCCTTGGAGGTGAGCACGGCACAGGCTTTCCCGAGTTTTCTCTGGAACAATCACCGCTCGATGTCGTGGTCTTGGGCGAAGGCGAAGAAACAATCGTCGAACTCCTTGAAATTCACGAACACAGTCAAGATTTTTCCTCTGTGTCTGGGATAGCCTATCGAGATAGAGATGATATTCATATAAATCCACGCCGAAAACGCATAAAAAATATCGATGATCTGCCCTTGCCAGCCTGGCATCATTTCCCGATTGAAGATTATCTGCAAGTCAACCAACCCCATGGAGCTGCCCAAGGGCGGTTCATGCCTATGCTGGCCACCAGGGGGTGTCCCTTCTCCTGCACCTTTTGCACCAGTCCCAACATGTGGACGAATTTATGGATTCCCCGGGATCCGGCGATAGTCGTGGATGAGATGGAACTGTATATCCGGAGGCACAAGGTTACCGATTTTCAGTTCGAGGACCTGACCGCCATCGTCAGAAAAGATTGGATCGAATCCTTCTGCCAAGAAATAATTGACCGGAAATTGAAAATCACCTTTCAACTACCTTCCGGGACTCGGAGTGAAGTGATCGATTATGAACTCGCCCTTAAGATGAAAGCAGCGGGATGTCACGATTTTGCCTTTGCTCCCGAGTCGGGTGATGAGAGGATACTGAAGGCCATAAAGAAAGAAGCGCATCTTCCCGATGTATTCAAGGCAGCTGAGGAGGCGATGAAGGCCGGAATCAGTGTGGGCTGCTTTTTTATCATCGGTTTTCCCGAAGAGGACTGGCGGAGTGTCTGGAAAACGTACAAAGCTATTGTCAAATGTGCATGGATGGGATTTGCCAACGCCAACATCAATGCCTACTCACCCCAACCGAATTCGGAATCTTTCCGGGAGCTTGTGAAGAATGGAGTGATTAAGGACTTGGATGACGATTATTTCATGAGCCTTTACTCATTCCAGGATTTCGGCCGGATCAAAAAATCATACAACCCGAAATTTCCGAATATGGTTCTCACTTTCCTGGTTTTTTTCGGAGCTTTTATCTTTTACGTCGTCTACTTTGTCCGAAGACCACAGCGAATCTGGCATCTCATACGCGATTTGTTCAGTCGAAAAACGGAGAACAAAACAACCAAAGTCGCCAAAGCCATGCTTGGAGATATGAAACGAATCCTATCTCAAAAATTCCGCAAATATTAAATTGAAATTGAAATTGTAGTTTGAAATTGTAGTTTGGCTTGTGCAAGTTATTGAAAAATAATACTATAAATGAAATCAAGAGGCATTTTATTGGCTTAGAAAGATGTTTTTTATGGGAAAAAGGGGATTCTAGAATAAAAAAGGCTGCTTCAATGAAAAAAAAGCTTTTGCGGTTATGCATAGGATTGGCCATTTTTTTGCTGGTAGTGTTATCCGTCGTTCTAATAAAAACAGCTCAATTTACATCCAAACAGGTCGATGTAAAGCCAGCAACAGCTGTCTCCGTAGATGAGAAAATCGCTGCCGAACACTTAGCCAGGTCTCTTGAATTTCAGACTATTTCCTTTCAGGATCCAACCCAATTCGATCACGAGGAATTCTTGACCTTTCACCAGTATCTCGAGAAAATATTTCCTCGCGTCCATTCTGTTTTGGATAGAGAAGTCGTAGGAGACTTCAGTCTTCTTTATACCTGGGAAGGGAAACACACTAGCTTGAAACCGATTTTGCTAATGGCTCACATGGATGTCGTCCCCATCGAGCCGGGGACCGAAGGAGACTGGTCTCAACCTCCCTTCGGAGGTACGATTGCTGACGGCCACATTTGGGGGAGGGGGGCTATCGATGATAAGGCTTCGCTCATGGGGCTATTTGAGGCAGTTGAGTGGTTGTTAGGGAAAGACTATCAACCGGATCGAACGGTCTATTTCGCTTTTGGCCATGATGAAGAGGTGGGAGGAAATCGCGGTGCTCATCATGTTGCGGCGCTTCTCGAATCAAGAGAAGTCGACTTAAAATATGTTCTGGACGAAGGCCTGGCTATTGTCGATGGCGTGCTGCCTGGCATCTCTAAACCTGTTGCCATGGTGGGCATTGCCGAGAAAGGCTATTTAAGTGTCGAGTTATCTGTGAAAGTGGAAGGAGGGCATTCAGCCATGCCTTCTGGCGATTCGACAATCGGAATTCTGAGCAGCGCCATTCACAAACTTATTGAGAATCCAATGCCGGCGAAAATTTCGGATCCCGTCGCACAGATGTTCGACTACATAGGTCCTGAAATGAATTTTCCAATGCGGATGATTTTTGCCAACCAGTGGCTTTTCGGAGGCATGATCAAAGCAAAACTTGCCTCGTCGCCTATCACAAACGCGACCGTACGCACGGTGACCTCTCCGACTGTATTCCAAGCAGGTGTCAAGGAAAATGTGTTGCCTCAGGAAGCCCGGGCAATAGTCAATTTCCGACTTCTTCCTGGAGACAGCATTGCAGAAGTGATGGCACATATTCATAGCACAACCGATGATCCCAGGATCGACATCGCCGCTTTGAAATCATGGGCGATCGAACCATCCTCTGTTTCAGAGACTGAGTCTCCAGACTTTTCTCGCCTGATTGAGACAATTCGTCAGACCTTTCCGGATGTAATCGTCGCGCCCGGACTCGTGATGGGAGGAACTGATTCCAAACACTATGCCAACTTGAGCCATAATATCTACAGGTTTGTTCCCTTCCGAATCGGTCCTGAGGATATTGCTATGGCCCACGGAACAAACGAGCGAATTGCTGTCAAAAACTACGCGGAAATCATTCACTTTTACATCCAACTCATCCGCAATTCCAATTGATGGAGATTGAAGATTGGAAGATTGAAGATTGTAGTCTGGCTTACCCAAGTTATTGAAAAATAATGAAATAAGCTAAAAAGACGGTCTTTATTCTTGCTTAGAATGAGAGTTTTTAAGGCAGGTTCATCATATAAATGAGTAGCTGAAGAGCAAAACGCAGATGAATCCGAAGGAATGTCTACGCTCAGCCCAGATTTATAACGCCGCCACCCATCCCCATTTATCCTACATTTTCAATGATTCCCATGCCCTCAGC
>Ga0180437_10000634_pt1 | contig 65548 bp, 76 predicted proteins | sample SS_ome_4_FD_132410 | JGI IMG/M metagenome (GOLD analysis project Ga0180437, IMG submission 132410) | Hypersaline lake sediment archaeal communities from the Salton Sea, California, USA - SS_3_D_1 metaG | ecosystem: Environmental > Aquatic > Non-marine Saline and Alkaline > Hypersaline >...
CATTTCGCCGGGCATTTCGCCGGGCATGCCTCCACCTTCCGGAGGAGCGCCTTCACCGGCACCCTCGGCCAGCGCGGCTTCGAGTTCCTCGGGCGTCACGCCCAGCTCTTCGAGGATCTGGGCCAGTTCGAGGGCCTGAGGATCGGCTCCGAGTTCCCCGCCACCACCGGCCATCGGATCGGCCGGAGCCTCACCGCCACCGAGGGCGTCGAGCATCTCTTCACCGCCTCCGCCGCCTCCGCCCATGGGCATCCCACCGCCCGGGCTACCCATAGCTGCGGCAGGGTCCGCGGCGGGGTCTCCTCCACCTTCGGCCTGCTTCTCGGAGGACTCGCCGCCCTTGTCTTCCTCCCCGGCCTGCTTCTCGGCCGCGTAGGTTTCGAGGTAATGGGCAACGCGATCAGCGTCGTCCGCGGCGACCTTGATGGTCTCTTCGAGGGTGGACCGGACCAGCTCGTCGGCGGCCTTCTTATCGAAGTTGCCGCTGGCCAATCCTGCCAGCTCCCAGCCGGCCTGGTGGGCCAGGTCGGCCTCGGCGTCCTCGCCCTCCTTCTGCTGCTCGCCTTCCTTGGCCTGCTCGCCGGCCGTCTTGGTCGGCTGGGGGCTTTCGGCGGCAATCAGCTCGCAGAGGTTGTCCCCGGCCGTCTTGCAGAGCTGGGCCAGGTCTTCGAGGCTCATCCCGTCGAGCTTGTCGGCGGAATACTTGTGGCCGTCCAGCTCCTCGTTGTCGGTGCGGGCCGGGTGGCTCGAACCGGGGTCCTCCTTGCCGGCCTTGGCCGAGGAGGTTTCGACGGAGCTGTCTTCACCGGTGGGCTGGGTGTTGGTGCCGATCTGGAGATGGTCGTCGGAGGCCGAGCCGGGGGACTGAACCGCTCCCCCCTCGCTCTTGCCGTCCGCAGCGGCCTTGGCATTGGGCGTGCCGTCGACACCGGGCTTGCCCTGATCTTCCTTGACGTCGGCCTCGTTCTCACTGGAACGCTCGCCTTCCTTGGCCGTCTCGCAACGGTCGTCGACATCCTTGACGGGGTGGGAAGTTTCACCGCCCTGGCTGCCAGGCTCGGTGTGCGCCTCGGCGCTCTTGTCAGCAGCCTGCTTTTCGGCGGCTCCCACCTGCTGAATGAAGGCGTCGATGGTGCCCATCGACTCCTGTGCAGACAGGGTAGTCATGCTGTTGCACTCCTTTGCTTGGTTTGTCGGTTTCCGTGCCGGCAGCACCACGTTCCTAAAGTGTAATGTGATTTTGCCGCGCACTCAACCGAGCTGTCAATGGGAAATCCGAATCGGAACACGCAATTCGCTGGAGTGCAGCCAGCTTGTAGATCGCATAGTCCCGAGCGAGTTCCTCGGCCTCGGGTTCGTCCGCAGCCGATTTCTCAAAACTACTCCGCACGTCCGGGGCCTTTTGGCCGCGGATTGACGCCAACATCGCCCGTTCCCGGACGGCGTCCACGTCCAACGAATACTCCCTGGCCCCAAGGTTGGCCGCCGTACGAACCGCCGCAGAGGCCAGCTTCTCGGCCAGGGGGTACTTGTTTTGCTCGATTCGACGCTCGATGGAGTCGTCGTCGATCATCCGCTGGTAGATCCCGGGCAGGTGCTCGGAGGCGGCCTTCACCAGGCCCTCTCCGTGCCCGAGCCAGCGGCCGAAGTCTCGAATGTGAAGGATGATCTTCCGGTCGGCCAAGGCCCCGAGATCCGCCGCACCCTTCTCCGAGCCGGGCTTTTCCAGCACGTCGACGTCGAAGGGGGACTGGGGCTCCAGGCCACAATAGGCCTCCGCCGAGCGCTGGGCCTCGATCGCCTCGCAGGAGGCCATTCCGTAGCCGAGCTTGATTTGGGCGGCGATCTTGGTGCTCCACTCCCCGGGCAGCCCGTCCTGGTACATGATGACCTGGATCGGAGCGGTATCCTGGGAGGCCAGCTCCGCAGCAGCCTTGAAGTCGAACACGCCGCCATCTGCCGCAGCCTTCTCGAAGTAGTTGGCCTTGGCCCCGGAGGCGATCCGGTCTGCCTGGCGGAAAACCCGGCTCATGTCGAACCAGGTGGGGAAGAGGTTCTTCACGCCCAGGTGGTGCATGTCTCCGGCGACCTTCACCACGCGGGTCAGATTGTCCTTGCAGCCGCCGGCCTTGCACATGCCGGGGGTGCAGTAGTCGTCGCGGCTCTTGGCCTGGTTGCCACAGAAGGTGCAGACATCGAAGGGGACACGGCAGGCCATCGACACCGGGAGATCGCCGTCGCGGGCGAGCTTCTCCAGCTCGATGTCGGCCACGAAGCCCCCGTTGCGATCGCAGGCGCTCTTCTCGGCGTTGAGCACGGCCAGCAGCTCCACCCGCTGCATCTGCGGGTTCCAGGCCGAGGCCTTGATGATGCCGAAGTGGGGATGCCCCTTCTCGGGCTTGTTCTTGTGGTTGCGGAAGAACCGGGCGAACTTCACGAAGGTGGGATGGTACTTCTCGCAGGCACTCTTGGGGAAGCCGTCCCCGTTGCGGTTGATCCCGTACGCCTCCATGGCGCCCAGGGCGATGATGTGCAGGGGGACCTCGTCCTTGGCGACCTTGATATTGTCCAGCACGTCAAGGAAGACGTGGGCGGCGCCGGCCGACTTGACGAAGTCAGCGCGGTCCGTCCCGATCAGCCCGCGGCTGGAACACTTCACGGGAACGACCACCGGTCGATCCCAGTCCCAACCTGCCGGTGAGACGTACTTGATCATGGACATCCTTGTCTAGCCTCCCTGCTACTGAGCCGGCACGGGCTTCGCGAACTGTGAAAGCTGTTTGGTCAGCTCGTCTTGAGCCTGGCCCGCCGTCCCCTTCTGTTTACCATAGCCGTAAATGGCACCGGCGAGCAACAGCGGTAGGGCATACTTCCCCGCCAAGCGGGCTTTACCGAGCCTGGTGTGCATGGCCACGGTCTTGGGAAACGGGTTCCGTTTACCAAGCCCGCTGAACAGTTTGTGCATCCGCGATTCCCGAAACGCGGGCGTTACGCTCTTCTCCGCCAGGCCCTTGGCCAAGGACGACTCGGCGCCGTGGGCAGCCAACTGGCTGATCAGCGACGGTTCGACCTTGAAGATCTGAGCGAGGCGTTCGTGCTGCCCGGACTGGAAAAGCTGCCGCATCTTGGGACCGATCGTCTTGTGGCGCAGATAACGCTGGAGCCGGGCCAATCGAGCCTGCTGCTGTGCCGAGCGGACATGGATACCGCTCTTGCTGGTCCAGGGCTTGAACTTCACCTCTCGGTTGGCTGCGAAACCCGTCCTCGGGTCGTACTTCGTGGTGACGGAGCGCTCACCGCCGCCGATGCCGGAGAAGAGATCCTTCAACCCCCTCTCCAGATGCTTGGCCTTGCTGGTCCCCACGTCTTCGCCAAACCGAGTAGGCGTTGTGGCCGTGTTGAGCCACCCCGGCATCTTCTGGCGGAGACTGTCCGGGATCGCATGTCTTCCGGCTACTGCCGCCGTGGCACCGATCCCGGCTGCCCCGGTTGGCGAGGTGGCGAAGTCGGCGGTACCTTTTCCGGCGGCATTGACGGTCTTCCGCCACCAACCGGAGTTGGCCTCGTTGCGGAGGTTCTCAATGATCGCCGCTTGCTCCGGCGTGGGCGTGACGCCGGGGCGGAGCTTCCACCACTTGCCGCCATGCTGGAAGTCGCCCGGTGAAGGCGTGCCGCCACCTGTACCGCCCTTCCTACCGGAGGTCAGCGCAGCCGCTCCGGCGCCCACAGCACCGCCAGCGAGAGCGCCGGTGAGAGTGCTTTGCAGGGGGTTCCGCTCTTCCTTGTCCCGCAGCATCGAGCTGCCCAGACCGAGGGCGCCGCCGGCTCCCACACCCATTAGCATCTTCTGATGCGCAGGGTTGAGGCCGCCCCACCAGGTCTTGGCCCGCTGGAGCAGGTCGGATGCAGCCAACGCCTCCTTGGTCATCCTCGGGGCTCCGTGCTGGAGAGCAACGGAGCGGAGGGCCAAAGCGTTGATGGCCGTATCCAGGTCGGCGCTAACTAAAGACGGGCTTGGGTCCATTGGGCATCAGGTTCGTATTGAATGAGGGAGGCTGCCGACTTTCTTTGACAGCCTTCTCGGTGTCGGCGATTTCCTTGACCTCGAAAGGCTCGACGTTGCCCGCCAGGTGCTTCGCCAGCAAGGGCTGGACGGCCACCTGTTGCTCGGCCAGTCGCGGGGCCAGGCGGGCGATTTCGTTGTAGGCGTTGAGGACCTCCTCCGGGTCGTGCCCGGAGACGGGGTTCTCGGGGTCGCTCATCATGCTGTTGAGCATGGCCTGGACCCGGATCTTCCGCAGCTCGTTCTCGTGCTCCGGGTCCTCCAGTTCCAGTTGGGCATCCTCGATGGCCTTGTTCTTGCCGCCCGAGCCGAGGGCCGAATCCAGCAAGTGACGGGTGCCGGTGGCCACGGCCGAGCCGGCCGCGAACATGCCCATGCCGCCTTCTTTAGTCAGCGGCTTCCCCGAGATCAAACAGGTTGATTCCGGGGGCGGCGGGTTCGCACTCGACCCGCCTCGAACAAAAGGGCGCAAGTCCTCCCCGGCCTTATCCAGGGCCTCCTGTGCTGTATCCAGGGCCTCCTTGGTCTGGTTCACCGCGCGGGCCGCCTGGATGGCACCGGAGATGAACGTGAACGGCGGGCACTCCATGCAGACAGGCTTCTCGTGGAAGATCCGCATGTCGGCAGCCCGTTTCTCGTTGGGGAACTTGGACGCGAGATGATCAAAGAGGGCGCGTCCCTGCGCCCCAAAGTAGGTCCCCGCCACATCGTCTGCGACGTGGAAGGGCACGCGGTCCATCGCGAGTTTCTTGAAGTAGTTCTCCAGCAAACGGATGCGGACGTTCAAAACGTCGTTCGCCTGCGAGTGCTGGGCCCGAGCTTCGTCGAAGGCCCGCTTGGTCATGATGTGGGCGTGGTACGTCTTCCGCGCTTCCTTGTCGGCGGCGTGCTTGTGGATCATGGATTCGATTTCATGATCCACAACGGTATCTTGTCGCTCACCGGTGAGCGTCAACAGATCCATCCCGGCGAGTTTCTCCTGCTGGGGACGACGGAGCCACAGCTCCGGTCCCTGGCCGTACTCGGGGTGGACCTCGTTGGGGATCGCGTAGGCGTCCTGGGCCTCCTTGACGGAGCCTCCCCAGATCTCGTCGTGGATCTTCTCGTAGTCGGCCAGCTCGAACGAGGCCAGCTTGTCCAGCAGGTTCTGACTGTCGTTCCACTGGGCGACCTGGCGGCCGTTGTTGTAGGCGTTGACGATCGAGCGGACCGCCCCGGGGAGGAGAGCTTCCTCGCGGGCCACCTTGATGATGGCCTCGTCGGGCGTCATGCCGTCGTTGTCAACGTAGTCGACCGCGGTCTTGGTGGCTTCGACCAAGACCTTCTCTTCGGTGGGGCTCAGCGTGTCCATGCCTATTTGGCCTCCTTTCCCTTGGGAAATTCGATGTCCGGGAGCGAGTCGGTGAAGTTCGGCATCTCGCCGGCCGCCACGAGCTGCAACTCGTCGTCGCGAAGCTCGGCGGCCATCTCGTCGAACTGTCCGACCGCGGTGCCCTCGAACAATTCCCTGGCTTCCTTGCCGACCGTCCAGGGAAGTTCCGCCAACATGGCGTGAATGTGCTTCTCGATGGGCGTCTGCTTGCCTCCGTCTGCTTCGGCCCCTCTGGCGATCTCGATTATACGCAGATGCGCCTGGAAAAGCTCCATCACATTGTACTTGTTGACGTCGAACTTCAGCGCGGCCTGCAACGAGCGGCGGCGGACGATCATCTGCATCGTCTCGTTGAGCCACTCGTCGATGTCGTCCTGGCTGCGGCACGGCCGCCCGGGGATGAACCCCCGGAACAGCAGATCGCAGAGATGCTCGCCACCGTAGTAGGCCATCGACTTGCAGGTGAAGTCGTACTCGGCCTTCACGACCGGGGGCACCTCGAATCTCGACTTGCCGTCTTCCTTCTCGTCGTTACCGCTGCTCTTGTCGAGCTTGTGGGCCCGCTCCGCCTGGACCAGGTGGTCTGCCGAGGAGTTGAGCACCATTTCGCCGATCCAGTCGACGGCGTCCAGCCAGGGCGTGACGTTGAAGAAGACTTTCTCGTACCAGTGGATGACGTCCACGTTGGTCCGCAGCCCGAAGGCGATACGATCGTATGCCTGGCGGGCCAGGAGGCGGGCCTCCAGCATGAACCGGGTGTTGGGGTGAAGGCCGCCGTCCCCATCGTAGATCTTCCAGGCGTAGTACAGGCCGGGCATCTTCTGCTCCAGCTTGTCCCGCTCCCGGCGCATCTTGTCTTCCGACTCCTCGCTGAACTTCCCGTGGAACTTCAGGAAGAAGTTACGAGTGTCCTTGATGTACTTGTCGTCCATCCGGTTGGGCTTGCCCGGCTCCGGAGTCTGAGAAGTCATCTCCAAAACCCGCTCGAACCGCCAGTCGGGGCGGAGATACGGGTCGTAGTCCATTCGATGAATCAGCATCCTTGCTCACCTTCAGTCGTCGTACTTGACGCTGTAGCTGACGACGATAACGCCCTTGTGGCTGGGATTGCACTCCAAGTAGAGAGCGGAGTGGCGGCGTCGTGCCGTCAGGCTCTGGTTGTCGCGATTGCAATACTCCCGGTCCATGTTGTGCTGGGCATCGGGCAACGAAGAGGTCGAGTAGACCACGTAGGCCGCCGCCGGGAGGAGCGCGAAGCTCTCGATCTCGGGCTCCGTCTGCCAGTAGCCGCTGGCCACGGCCACGTGGTCGAGGTCCAGGTCGACGATGTCCGTGTCGGGCACGGCGGTGACGGTGCCCACCTCCAGGTCCAACGCCGTTCCCGTGTCTTTCAGGAGGAGCGTGTCCCCGATCCGCAGCTCGTGATCGGCATCGGTGGTCAAGCGGACCTTGCCGCTGCCATTGTCGGCCACGGCGCTGATGCCGCCGCCCGAGCAGTGCCGGTCGATGCCGCCGAAGCAGGCACCCAACCGGTTGTAGAGGGTGGCTTCCAACGTGGTGATTGCGCCCGAGACCTTGGTGATCGTAAACCGATCCAGGATGCCCTGCATGGGAAACGGAAGTTCCTCGTACGCGAACGCCCCGCTGGGGAGCGTGATTTGTACTTCTCTGCTATAGACGCTCATGCTTGAGTCCTTAGTTCCGGGCCGTTTCGTCCAAGTCGAGATCACCCATCTCGCCGGCGATCGGCTCGACCGTCTTTTCCTTGAGGAACAAGGCCACGTCGCCCAGGGCCTCGAAGGCATTGCGGAGCGAGTCCTCCAGCTCCGGCAAGTCGGCCTTGCCGTAGCGGTCCTCGAACTCCTCCTGGTGCCAGTAGAAGAGGAACAAGATGCGGCCGAGCTTGTCCAGGGCCGTCATCAGGTCGCCCAGGTAGCGATCGACCAGGCTGTCCTGCCGGACGCTCTTCAGCAGGCCACCGATGACCGAGGTGTCGAAGACCTCCTTCTGCCCCGAGGCCGCGGCCTGCTGGGCCTGGCCCATGACGTTCTGGAAGTCCTCGGCCTGGTAGTTCTGCCAGTTATCCCAGACCTGCGGGTCGGTCATGCCGGCGGACATCTCGTCGACCGGCATGTGCTCTTCCTGCGGCATGATCGAGCGCACGGCGTGCCGTCCGCCCATCGTCTCGATGCCCATTTCCGGGGGCATCATCGCGGGGGCGTTCGGTCCGGGGCCGAGGGCCTCCTTGACCATGTCCTGCTTGTCCCCGAAGCCAGGCGCATAGACCATGCGAAACCGCCGGCCACCCTTTGCCGCGGCCTGCTTGAGCATCTCCCGGGAAGCCTGCTCGGTGAGGCCGTGGTCGCGAACCAAATGGATCAGGGCCGCCCGCTTCGTGAGACGATGATTGCCCAGGCACGAGCCGATCTGCACCTCGGAGCCGTCGTCCCAGATCTTCAGCGCGGCGGTCTTCTCGGTGAAGAGCATCTGGATGTCGTCCAACTTGCCCGGGTGAATCGGCTTGACCTCGGAGCCCGATTCACTATCCGGCTCGGCCTCGCAAGGCATCAAGTTGCACTCGTCCTTCGGCTTCTTGGGCTTGGGAGGATTCTTCAGCGTGAGAATCTTGAAGTCGCCAGGCACCCGCAGCTCGCCCTGGATCGAGCGGAGCTTCGTGCCACGATTCTCTTCGGCGTCGACGTAGAGCTTGGCTCCGTAGGGGCTGACGTAGTGCCCCGAACCCGATTCCTCAACTCTTCCAAACGTCGGGGCGTCACGGTCCCGTTCGTAAGCGTAGTCACAGTGCGACTTGAAATCGACCTTGTACGCGCCATCTCCGTAGACCTCCCGGACGACGAAGGGAACCGTCCCGTTGCCGCTTGCGCCAATGGCCAGGTACGTGCCTCCCTTCTTCAGGCTGTCCCGGTCGCCCAGATCCTCGAACCACTTGTCGAAATCCTCGCGGAGTTCGACCTTGTCGGCCCACAGGTTGGAGCGGTGAGCGTTTAGCCAGGCCTTCGAGCCGGAATCGCCGATCCGGACGACCGTGCAGAAGTCTCGCTGTCCCTCGTTGGACTGCGGGTTGGAGATAACCAGCATGCGGCTGAAGTCACCCGGCTTCTCCAGGACCTCGTAGAGCCCCGTCTCGTGCGGGTTGAGCAGCTTCTGCTCGACCTGGGTGTTGTAGGCCTTGGAGGCCTCGGAACCGTGGGGGTCCCGCTTGTCCTTGATGAGGACGGTGTCCTTCAGCAGCTTCTCGCGATCGTCGTCGTCCAGCTCGGGGACGTTACGAGCGATGGCCACCTCTTCGTAGACGTGGATCGTCAGGGCGCCAGACTTGACGGGGTGATCCGGCTTGTCCTCTTCAGGGATCAAGCGGCACGAATCCGTCTGCATGCGACGACCGCCGCCAGGCCGTCCCTGGCCCCGTACTGATCCATCCATGGCAGGACGGTCGGCGGCGGTCTTGGGCATGATATTCGTCATGTCGGCGAGCGTGCCGCTACGCAGCTCGCGAGCCCACCGGCTGAAACAGTCGGTGCCGTAGAAGCGATCGAACCCCTTCTTGATGAGGGGATACGCCCGCGAGATCTCAAAAGCGGTTTTGAGGAGTCCGAAGTGTTTGGGGAGGACGTTGTTGAGGTCCAGCCGGTTGGCGACCTCGGCCAGGGCCGCCTTCTGCGGGGCGGCACCGATCGCGTCCATGGCCAGTTTCGTGCCCGGTTCGGCGGTCCGGAAGAGGGCACGAGCAGCCCGATTCTTGGCGGCGGCCACCAGCGGCAGCATGCCCAGGCTCCACTCGTCGAAGCCGTGCTTGCCGAAGCTGGGGATGGAGGACATGCCTTGCATGTCGGGCATGAGCCCGCCGAGCTGGAAGGTATCCTGATCCGAGGGCTCGCCCAGGACGTGGGGCTTCTTGGCCATCAGGTCGTTGACCCAGTTCTCCTTCATGGGCACGAAGGTGTCCTGGTTCTTGATGTACAACAGCTCGTGACCTTTGAGGTCGCCGTTGAGGAAGAACACCGGGGCGTAGAGCCACTGGTTGCCCACGCGGAAGCCGAAGATCCCCATCGCCTTGGTGGAGTCCTCGTTGCGGTCGACCAACTGGAAGCCGACCATGAAGTCGATCAGCCGGGGCGCCTTGTCCTTGAGGTAGGCGAACGCCAGCGAGCTGAACGCCTGCTCGAAGCCTTCCTCGGTGGAGCCGCCCAGGTTGGCGGTCTTGAAGAACGGTCCCCGCGTCCACTCGCGAAGCTGGTGCCGCAGAACCGCGTAGGGCTCCGACGACCGCCAGTACGTTCCGAGGTCGGTGGAGATCTTATCGAACTTGATCAGTTGTGTAAGCATGCTTCGCTCCGTCCATGGAATCGAAGGTCACCGCAGGGATGCCAACGAGTACCGCCGAAACGACGGATCTCCCAAAGGTCGTGTGGCGATGCCGGGGAACTGGGCCCGCTGCATCGGTTGCGGCGCCTGCGAGCGGAGCAAGCCGATGCTCCGCAGGTATTCACGCTGGGCATCCAACTCCGCCTGCATCGCGGCAGCGTTGTTGCTGCCCCAGCCTCCGCCGTATTCACCAGACGCGAGCTGCTGCTGCAACTGGTCGAGCTTCGTTTTATGGGCGGCCTGGCGTTCGGCCACCGAGCCGCCGAACCAACCTCCGCCGTAGTTGCCCGACTCCAAGGCCTTCTGTGCGGCCGTGACTTTGGCTTCTTGTGCAGCTCTCGCGGCATCGTGTCTTTTCTTCAGCGCTTGATACTGTTCCAGCTTGTACTGATCGGCCGGCGAGTAGATCTTGCTGCGCTGAAACTGCTGGATCTCCTTGCCTGTCTCCGGGTCGATAGTCTTCTCGCCAGCCGACTCCCAGCCTCCCTGGACCGAAGTCGGTCCCTGCTGCGAGGAGAACAGGGAATACAGCGATTTACCGGGCCGCGCGGCCCAGGCCTGGGCCATGTTGCCCATGCCGGCCTGGCCGGTGGCACGCTGCCGATGCCAGCCGATGTTTCCTTGACCCTTCCAGGAACCCCCGGTCCCAGGAAGAAAGTCCTTGGCCGCCATCGCAGCCGGGGCAGCCACGGCCGCCGTGCCCAAAGCACGACCTGGCGAAAACTTCCGCCTGAAACCTCCGGTGCTGAGAGGACGAGAGACGGAACGCCAGAGCTGTTTCCCGCCCCAACGTCCCGCGTCATCGGCCAATCCACCGAGCATCTTCCCGAGCCCGAGACCGGCCTCTTTGCTCATCGACGAAGAGTTAGCGGCGGCCTTCCTGGCCAGATCTGCGATCACGTCCATGCTCTACTCCTCAGGTAGACTCTAGGCCGATTCTAGCCCATTTTGCGCGGCCTCGCCAATAGCAAAAGGCTCCTCCTCGAAGAGGATGGGAAATCCGCCGACCAGCGGCGCCCCGCCCATCTCGTCGAGACCTCGCTTGAAGAAGGGGTTGAAGGAGACCTCACCACGCCAGATTTCCGCCGGCGTGGCAAAGCGTTTGAGGCCCCAGCCGGCTCCGGGGAGGTGGATCGGCTCCACACCTGGGACACCCGGACGCTTCAGGTGAACATCCTCCATAATCCGTTCACCAGCCCCCATACCCTCGTGGGACAGCTCGTAGCCGGACATCTCCTGTCGCTGGCGGAGCTTTTCCAAAGACTGCTTCTGCCCGGGCGTCAGACCGCCGGCAGCCTCGATCTTCTCCAACTCGCGGATCTGCTCGGGGAGGGCTGCTTTCTGGCTCTGAGCGGTCTCGGCCCGCTCCTGCAAGATCGGCTGGGCCTTGCCCTTCAGCGAGCTATACTCCTGGAGGGCTTCCATTCCAGCCTCGGCCGGCTCCTTGATGACGTCCTGGATGTCCATCATGCCCTGGGCGATCCCGGCGTACGGAAGGACCATCCCTTTGGCCTTATCCCAGAGCGTGCCGTCTTTCCCGTAACCGTGGCGTTCCTTGACCCGGCTCCACACCCGCGACAGCGGATCGAGGATCGACTTGTCGTTGTGCAACTGGTAGTCCCGCTGGTTGATCGGGTTGCTGGGATCGAGGCCCTCGGCCGAGCGGCGCTGATAGAGTTCCTGTTGCTGCGAACCCAAACCGTAACTCCGGCCGGCTTCCTGGGCACCGCGGATCGTCGCCTCGGTGGTACCCGCGACAGTCTCTGCGCCCGCAGCCCCCGTACTGAAGGGGCTGAAAAACTCTCCAGCGAAACCCACAGCGTCCAGGGGATTCCCTGCGGCGGCTCCTTCGATCTGCGACTGCCGACGCTGGTTGACTTGCTCGCCAGCGCTACCGTGGCCGGTAAGACCATGCTGAACAACATTCCTGCCGGTACCAATCGCGTCCAGGGCGATCGCCAGATGGCCCAGCGGCCCTACGCCCGGCTTGGCACCCTTGGCGGCGCCCCACAGCTTGCTGGCCCCGGGGATGCGATTCATCAGTCGGGTAAGCATCCCCGGTCCGCCCTTGGGAGACATGAACTTCATGTTCCGCAGCCACTCACCGGCCCGCGTGTTGCGGAGCCACGGCAAGTAGCCAGTCCCCTTCACTGGAGCCCGCCAGAGCGTGCTCAGTCCGCGACCGATCGGGGCCAGGCCCTGACGGATCATGGCCGCCTGGCCCAGCTCCCGCGACGGGTTGGCCGGGTTGGGCATGAAACGGAGGAACATGTCCTCGGCCCAGTCAGGCGTGTAGTTCCTCACACTCTCGGGCAAGGCATCTCGCAGGTTCGTGGGGGCTTCGTCACTGAAGACACCCGTGCCGGGCTTGGTTCCAAGGATCGTATCGAAGGCGTTGTCAACGCCCTGCTCGATCCGCTGGTCCATGGCCGCCTGGGGGTCCGCGGCAGGAGCAGCCGGCTGCTGGACTTCAGGGGCAGCTTCGGGGGTCGGCTGTTGCTGGTCAATCTGGTAGCCGGCTGGCGGGATGCCGCTGCCGCCTGCTCCCTGCCAGCCGCCGGTACCGGAGAGTGGGGAGTATCGTTGGCCGCTGGTCAAGACCCGCATGGACTGCGGCGACATCAGCGTTCCCATGGTCATCACGCCACCCACGCCGGGAAGCATCTTGTTGACCTGTTGAATCAGCGGCACAGCCAGCGGGCTGCCCATCATCCCCGGGCTTGCGTAGGAACCCCACTGCGGCCGAGCCGCCGGCATGGAGCCGACTTGCTCAACACCGCCAGCACCTCCCGCAGCGGCTGCTCCTGCGGCATACGGATTTCCGCCTGTACCCGCCGAAGGTACAGTTGTACCCATCTGCGCAGAGGGACTCGGACCGACCCCCTGCGCAGAACGCTCGGCGGCTCCCTGGACTCCGCCCGAGGTGCCGGGGGGAGTCGAAGTCGGTTTCTTGTACGGAGCAGGAAGCGAGGCGATTTTCTCCAGCTCGGCGTCCGAGGAGAGTTTGAACCGGCCACCGAACCAGCTCTTGCGTACCGGCTTCGGCTTACGCTGCTCGGTCTGCTCACTGGCCAGGCTCGGCCGGGGTGGCTCGAATCCGGGGCCAGGCTTGCGGACGACGCTGTTCGGCGTGCGGCCGAAATTGGTCGAGCGGGCCAGGGCGGGGACAAAGGAGCTGCCCCGCTCCTCGCTGGTGCCGCCTCGCTGGGCCGCGCTGAGCAAGCTCTTCTTCAAGCCGGAGCCGTAATGCCGGACCAGCCAGTCGGGGTCGTGCTGCATGGAGTACATGCCACGAATCATCTCCGGCTCGAAAGGCGGCGGGTTCTTGTGTACACTGAGCGTGTTCACTCCGAATCGCTCGAACTCCCGGAGCATCGAGGGCCGGACCTTCGTGCCGATCGTATAATGGAGGACAGGGCGTTCAAGGTACTGGCCAACCGCCCTCCGAGGTTCGACATCCTCGTAGTCCTCACGAGGCGTGTACCGGTGTTCGAGCGTTGAATACGGAATGACGTCACCCGGAACTCCGTCTTCGTATTCCTCGGTGAGTCTGACATGGTTGATAAGCCCCCTACTGAGCAGCTCGGTGTTTCTCCGGTGAGCCTTGAGCCCTGCATCCTGCAAAGCCTGGCGGAAAGCCCACGTGAAGTAACGACGTCCCTCGCCAACGCCTTTATGTCGAACGATCTGACCCGGATTCGGGAGACCCTCCGAAAGCACGTCCCCGGCTTCGACCGTATCACCCTTCTTGACTTTCAAGTCGAAGCCCTGGCCCACATAGTGCTGCTCGCCGTCGATGGTGACGTAGTTACCACCCGCGGGAGCTTTCTCGATGCGACCCACGGTCCCATCGACCTGGGCATGTGCCGCGCCGCCTTTCATTACCCGTGGCGTCTGGACTAGCTGGTTGATCCGCTCGAACCCCGAGACAGCCTTGTCCTCCCCGGCCACGCCTCCGCCGTGCTTGGCCGAGATCTGCGCTTGGGTCAGAGGCTCGGAGAGAGCCTGGGCGGCTGTGAGTCCAACCATCTCACCAAGTCCCGGAAGGTTACCGCGTTCACGTACACCCACGTCTCGCGAGTAAACGCCGCCTTCGGGCGAACCTCCGATAATCGGAGACCTGACCAGGATTCGATCATGTCCCATTCGTTGGAGGTGCTTGAGGATCTTGGGGGTGAGATGGGTGTTTCGTTTGTAGGGTCCTGCGTCATGGGCCAGCAGCGCTCCTTCGTTATCCATGTCGTTGGTGTCGACGGGCATGCCGCGGAGGACCTTGGGTGCCTCCTCCTCGTCCTCGTCGACGACGACCAGCCGGTGAGCCACCTGGTTGAGCTGCTTGCTGAGGAAGCCGGCGTCCCGGGTGGCGGACTTCAAGGCGATGACGCCGTGGCGGGCACCGTAGGTGCCGGCCCAGTATTCTTCCGGCGACAAGCCTTCACTGTAGCTGCGAAGGATGGGGATGGGAAGCGGCCGTCCCCGGTGGTCCACGTAAAGCATGTCGGAGCCGCGGAGGCTTGCCAGGTTCATCTTGTTGCCGCGCGAACCGGACAGAACCTGAAGGGCCAGCGGGTTGCCCTCCTCCAGCGACTCCTTGAGGATTGCCTCTTGTTGGGGTTCTATCTCCCGGCCGATGGCCCGCACGATCAGCTCTTCCCGTCTCCTGTCGTCCAGGTCATCGCGGTCAAGGATCTTCGCCAGGGCGTTGGTGAGCTTCTGGCGAGTCTTGACGGCGGCACGGGCTTTGCCCAGGTGTTTGACGCCGAAGGCCATGCCCCCGGACTCCTGGGACGCGCGGCTGCCAATCTCCAACAGCTTGTGGGAGATCTCCCGATACTTGTCGGGATGCTTCTCGGCGACCTCGCGCAACAGACTGGAGAGCCCCTTCTTGTCGAGGACCCGGTCGTAGTCGCGCATATCGTCGGGCAGCGTCTCGTTGACGAGATGCTGCCCCAGAGTTGCCGTTCGCATCCTTGCCTCCAGGCGGCTTACGCCACCTTCAGTTTGCCGAGATCCTTGCTCGGCCGGGCTCCCTGCCAGGTAGTGCTGCCGGGGATGTAGGGGTCATCGTGCGGGGGCTTGGGAGCGTTGGTCTGGTCGATCTCAACGCCCACGCACTGCACGCCCTTCACCTCGTACGCATATCCCCAACGGTCGTACGCGATCTTCATGCCGCCCTGACGGGCCGCCTTCGCGTACAAACGCTGAAGTTCGGGCTGGGGGTCATCGTGTTTGCGGGGCCACAAACGGCCTCGCAGAGCACGATATGGCCAAGTAAGGAGGCGCATAAGCTGCCAAAACTTTCGTCTCGACATCGAAGTCCTCCCTCATCGGTCTGCCGGAAGATGTCCGGATCGTGGCCGGATTCTCCCGTGGGAACTACAAAAACCGGACATTCTACCCGGGCAACGTGTCCGGAAATGTCCGGTTACTCGTAACGAACGCGATCAAGATGATAGCGCCGCAGATAACCCGTGTTGGTCAGCGCCAACAATCCCGTGATGATCCGGTCGCAAATCAGACTTGCATCGCCGGAGATGTCGCCCTGGCCCGGCACGTTGATCCGAACGTGCAGGCCGAGCCGCAACTTCTTGGCGATGGACTGGACGAGCCGGCCCAAATGAGTGTCGTTGGTCACGTGGAACCGGGCAATCGGCCGCGTGCGCCGGCGGCGTCCAGTGCCGTCCGGCTTGTAGTTTGAACTAAATGGCAGTGCCATCGTTAGAGGCTCCGGCTACAGGGGGTCCTATCGGGAAGTGTTTCCCATTGGCGGTCAGAATCTCCTTCTTCGTGTCCGCGATCCAGACTTCGATGTCGATCTGGTGGCAAACCGTCAAGGCCCGGTAGACGTATTTCGATTCCTTACCCATGTCCTCAACGAGGAGCAAGACGACGGGTTCTAGCTGCACCATCGTCGAGTACCAGAGGCACTGGCCGATGGCTTCGGCCCACTTCGGGGCCCAGTCGATTTCCACCGCCGCCGTCTCGGTGAGCAAGTCGATTCGTGTTCCATCCCACAGGCGATGCTCGTACTCCGCCTTCAACGCAAAGGCGATCCTCCGAGCCCAGGCCAGCTCGTTAAGCTGGTGCGCCCCCATGACGACGGGTTCCTCAGAGAACTTCCGCGCCAACTCTGTTTCAACGTGCTCCAGCTCCAGTTTCGGGATCATTTTCTTCCTCTTCGCTCATGAAATCGTCGAGTTCCTCCTCCTCGTCTTCTTCTTCGTCGTCGACCACGAACTGCTCGGGGTCGTCCAGGGGATCACCCGGCTCGTCGTCGGCTACGACCTCTTCCGGTTCCTCGTCTTCTTCGATCTCTTCCTCCTCGTCTTCATCACCACCGAAGACGAAGGCGGCAGGATCGCCCAGGTCGGCGCCGCTGGGGTCGATCTCCCCGGCTTCCGGCACCTCGGCAAGCTCCTCCGTGGACGGCGGGCCGGTGAGATCCTCAGCGAGCTTCTCTCCCCCGCCAAGCTCCACGCCGCGGACGGCGTCCTCGACCTCCGTGTAGCCGGCCGCCTCCGGGGTCAAGCCAAGCTGAATGTCGCGGCCCTGATCCTCGCTGATCGTCTCGCGAGTGACGGCGAACTCGATCTTCTGGCGGATATGCGGGATCAACCCCTTGTTGCCGATGGCGACTCGCACGGGGGAGTAGCCGGCCGCCACCATCTCGACGGCTCGCGACATGACATTGTCGATGTCAGCGGCCCGCGAGATGACCAAAGGGCCGACGCCGTGGGCCGCCGATTCGGGCGCCTCGGCCGTCTGCCGCGCCACGGTGACCGTCTGCGCCGGGGCTTCGTGACTCTTGTAATACTTGTCGGCCGAGATGATCGTGTTGCCTTCGTGGCCGCCGCCACCCGGAGCAACAGCCGGGGGTGTGGGGATCGGCTTGAGCTGGTGAGGCTTCTTCAGGGTGGAGTCGGCGATCGTACGGGGGATCACCGAGGACTGGCCCGAAGCGTAGTAGCGCTTGTCGGCGGAGCGGATGGTGTTGGGGTCGGTGACCTCGTTGATCTTAACGGGTTGCCTCCTGGTCGGTCGCTTCTTCTTTGCCACGGGACTTCTCCTTCACTGAGGGCTGCGAGGATCACGGATCAACCGGGCACCGGGAGGCGGAGGCGGCAGACGAACGGTGTCGCAGAAGACCACCATGTCCACGCCCAGCTTCCTCAGTGTCTCGTTGAAGTCCTCGTCCTTCGCATGTGATGCTCGAATCGTTCCTTCGGGTCCATAGTGTCCTGCCACCATGACGGGCGTCCCAGCGGCGTTCTCGCAGATGACCATGGCGGCGTCGATCACCAACGGAGGTTCGCCAACTTGGGAGATGATTTTCAGTTTCATGCAGCTTCCGCTCGCCGGCCGAGAACCGCCGCGATGGCGGTGGCCTTGTTTGCCATGCTGCCGAAATCAGGCAAGATGCCCTTGTCGGCAGCCACACCCTGGTCGTGGGCCGGCTTCTCCGGACCCTGGGCCGCGGGGATCGGCTCGATGGGACTGATGCCGCCACCACCGCCGGCCGGGGCACCTCCGCCAGCCGCAGCCGGATCATCCGACTGCATGGCCGCGTAACCGGGGCCGCCCTGGGCCATCTGCTGGAGATCCTCCGGCGTGACGACCATGTCGCTGGCCGGGATGTTGATCCCCATCGCGTCGGCGATCTTGGCCAGAATCTTGAGGACCTGAAGCATGACCACGTTCTGGTCGATCTTCGGCTTCAAGTCGCCTTGGGGATTCCCGCCCGGACCTCCCGCACCGCCGCCCATACCCTGGATTGCGGCCTGGACCTGCTGCTGGATCATGGTGTTCATGTCCGGCATGGCGCCGCCGCCGCCCGCCATCGGATCAGCCGGGGGCGCGCCACCGGGAGGCATCCCACCCGCAGCCATCGGATCGCCGCCGGGAGGCATCCCGCCCGCAGCCATCGGATCGCCACCGGGAGGCATGCCGCCACCCATGGCCTCTTCCCCGCCGGGGATCATCCCCTGCTTTTCCTGACCTTCCGGCTTGGCGAACGCCGCGACACGCTCGCGGGCCAGACCGAGCAATTCCGGGTTCACGCTTCCGTACTTGAACATAGTCGAACTCCCTTTCAAGGTCTTCTCAGTGTATCCGAGGCCCGTGCCGTGCGGAATACCGAATGGCTACTGATCCAAAATCTGTACCTGGTCGTCCAGGGACAGCTTGCCGGCTGCGTAGGCCGCCCTGGCGTCGGCCAAAGTGTGAAACTTCCGCACCGATTGTTTGCTTCGTGACTTGGTGGCGTGGTAGAGACCGCCGACGAACTCCTGCCCGGGAGCATGCACCGGGGACTTGAAATCGGCCGGGCTGAGCAGGTTGGCCGAAGGCAGCATCCGCTCGTAGGCCTCCTTGACGGCCGCCGCGTCCGTGGGGACGTGGAAGTTCATCTGGTCGCCGTCGAAGTCGGCGTTGAACCCCTTGACAATCAGGGGGCTCACTTGCATCGTGCTCCCCTTCACCAGCTTGGGGCGGAAGGCGAGGATGCCAAACTTGTGCAGCACGGGGGCGCGGTTGATGAACACCGGCCGCTCGTCCATTTCCTCGACGAGCGTTTCCCGGGCCAGGGGGGTACGATCCTTGATCTGCTGGAGGGCCCGGGTCAGAGGAACCCCCTGTCGACGCATACGCCTGGCGATGAATTTTCCGTAAATATCGAAGGCCGCATCCTCGGGCAGGCCCACCGTGTCCATGTCGAAATCGGGGTTGGGGGTGATCACGGACCGGCCGACGTTGTCCACTGTCGTGGAGATCAGCTTACGCTGCACGGTGCCGAACTTGGGAGAGCTTCCAAAAACGCTTTTGAGGATTCCCCGCACGTTCTTCTCGCGGCTCTTCTGGCTGATCGGATCTCCCAGGCCGGTGACTGCCTTGAAGGCGTGGTAGACGGCCAGCCGCTCCGGGCCAGCACCCTCGTCCCCCAGCTCCTTCTTCATGGCCGCCAGGTTATCGTTGGCCTCCATCAGCTCCTTGTAGAGGTAGTTGGCGTCGGAGATCATCGGCAGGTCGTTGTCCATCATCGAGACCGGGCGGAACGCCGGCGGCAGCACCGGGGCCCGCTTCAACACCCAGTCGCCAGGATGGATACCGAGCTTCTTGGCCCGCTTGAGATAGTCGAGCTTGCGGACAGCTTGGTCCCTCTCCGTCTTGCTGCCTTGCGAGACTTGGGCCCTTGCCATGGACAACTCTTTGTCCAAGTTGAGGGCTTGCAAGGCTTTACCGATGGCCTGGGCGCCGATGCCGAACTTGGGCAGCTCATGGTCCCCGGAGATGACGGCCTCGAACTTGGCCTTGGTCAGCCCGAGCACGCGACGGATCGGCTCCTCCATCACCGGATTGGGCATCGGCTCGGTCAGGCGGATCGCAGACCATCGCCGACCGGAGTGGCCGCCGGTGAGCTTCTTGTCGAACAGACCGCCCCGGATGGGACGCAGGCCCCGGCCCCAATCGACGCCGTCGTTCTTCATCAGGTTGCGATCCCCGGCCAGCTCGTCGACGTCCTTGTCGGTCAGCGCCATGATGTTCGTCTGCGTGCCCTCGCGGACGACGTTGATCCCCGAGGCCCGGAGTTGCTCGACGAATTTATGGTAGGCCATCGGCACCCGAGGCATCGGCGGGTTGTGCCCCATCATGAACTGGAGCCAGTAGTCCTCGTTCCGCTGACCACGAATGGCGCCCACGTCTTCCAGGTTGTGGACCGCTCCATGGCTAAGCAGGGCGTTGGTGTCCAGCAGGGCGACTCGCTTGGAACCTTGCTTGCCGCCCTTGGCCGGGGCGTCCTCGGCCGTGTAGGCGCCGCCGCCTCGTCCCTGCTCCTTGGCTTCTGCTTGATGGTGGAGCTTCATGAAGAAGCGATTACCGGTAGGGATGCCGCGGATCTTGGAGTCGTTGCTAGGGTCGATGATGTCCTCGGTGTCCGACAATCCGGCCTTGCGGAGCTGCTCGCGGGCCCAATCCACGTAATCGCGGCTGTCGTCCCAATCCTCGACCCGAATCGGCTTGCCCTGCTTGGCAGCCAACTTGCCCAACCACAGCTCGATCTTTTGCGACGGATTGGTCCGGCCGATAATCCCCAGCGGATTCAGCAGCACCTCGAAAGGCTTCCCGTCCTGCCCCTGCGGCATCTGCGCGTCGGGGATGATCGCGGAAATGACGCCCTTGTCTCCGTATCGTCCTGAGAGCTTGTCTCCCTTTTGCATGGGAGACGTACTCTTGACGAGGACCACCGGCCCTTTCTTGCCGTCAACAACGTCGGTAACGATTCCGGGATCGTTATGATCCCAGACAATACTATGATCTGCATGGGACGCCTGCTTCCTCTTGTGGACCTTGTTGTGCGACAGCTCCCGCTGGCGTGCCGCCAAGATCAACGGATGCCCCTTCTCGACCTCGGTTCCCGGTTTGACGACTCCGCGGTCGTCCAGCGTCTCCAGGATCTTGCGCTCGTATCGGGACGGAAACAGGCTGACATAGGTCTTCTTACCGATCTTCGTTCTGTCGTCGACCTCCAGCTCATTCTGGTACATGTGCTCCGAGGCCAGCTTCTTGGCAAAACCCTCGGAGATCACGATGGCGTCTTCGTGGTTTTTCCCCTGCCAGGAGACGTAGGCCACCCGGGCGTTGCGGCCCAGGGCCGTGGCGCCGCGCTCGTCGGTGTAGTTCGAGCGGGCCAGCAAGGCACCAGGAGCAAACCTCTGGCCGGGCCGGACCAGGGGTGTCTGGTGCAGGTATGTCTTCCGGTTGAAAGGGAAATGGTGGTACAGCTCGATGCTGTCCTCGCTGCCGTCGTCGTAGCGGACCTTCATGCCGTCGTCGTCGATACCCAGCACCCGGCCGCCGCGTTTGGCGTGAACCGCCCCCATCTGCTTGGCGTACTCCTCCTCGTAGCTTCGGCCGCCACGGGTCCCGGGCATCGCCGACTGGACCCAGGGGGACTCAGGCTCGACCAGGGGCAGCGCCTGGGTGAGCATCCGCGAGGCCATGGCCATCCGCTGCCCCTTGACGGCGCCCTTCATGGGGACCAGGTTGCCCAGCGGGGAGAAGGCGTCCTCGAAATTGGGCATCACCAGGTTGACGTCCCGCTTCTTGGCCCAGATCATCTTGCTGCCCTTCATGGCGATCACCCGCTTTCCGGGGCGGGCCAGCGCTCTGGGGAAGGTGATCACCGAGTCGGCAACATCCTGCGGAGAAAGCCACTTCAGCTTGCCGCTACGGGGGTCCTTGAACTGCGTGTAGATCCGGCCGTTCTTCCCCTTGCGGGCGTTGCGGGTCATGTAGACGTCCACGCCCACACGAAAGCTCTCCGGCGTGCGTAGCGGGTCCACGAACCCGAAGTGGCTGGGTTGCACGCTACGGGCCTCCGCGGGCACGGCATCTAGCGAGGGGATACCTCCTTCTCCGAGCCGGCTGATGGAGTATTGCTTGTCGAAGATCTCGGCGGGGTTGATTTCCTCCAGGGGCTGTCCGAGACCTGAGTGCAAGATTGCAGACTCGACCTGTGGCCGTAGGGCTGAAGAAGGCATGCCCGAGAGGTTACCCTTGCGGGCGGCCTTCCAGAGAAGCTGGCGGCGGAGCCGACCGTGGTCCTTGGCAATCCTCTCCGCCAGAAGATCCTCCGGGCCCAGGAAATGCTGGTACGCCAGAGAATCACGGTCATCCACATCAGCCTCGTCGCGAGAAATAGCAAGTAGCTTTCGAGTCGTGTCAAGGATGGCCTCCTTGCTCATGCGATCGTACGGTTTTCCCAGGGTACGCCCGGTGACCTCGGGGTCCAGCTCCATCGAGGTCCAACGATCGACGAGTTTCTGCGCCGTCGTCCGCTCCTCGTCCTCCTGGTCGGCGCGGGTCAGCACGTGTCCCGCGTACTTCTTGATGGCGGCACCTTCATCCTTCGGATAGTTGGCCGCATACAGGTCGTCGCCCCAGATCTCGCGAAGCTCCGCGGGAGTCGCTCCCATCGCTTTAAGAAGCGGCATGAGGGGGAGCTTGGCGTTGTGGAGCCGAACGTAGAAAACGCCCTTCTCAGGATCAAGAAAGTAGCGATGAGACACCCCTTTTCCAGGAAGGATGTTCGCATGGGCTTCGATCTCTCCATTTTCACGGACACGAGTGAAGACACCGCCCCGCAGCCGCTGCTGGTTGCGAAGCGTATTCTCGTTGCCCCTATGGACGAACGTCCCCCGGGGCGTCAGATGCGGGACCGTGGCCACGACCTGGCGACGGCGATCCAGCACGCCGCCGGTCTCGTTGTCGACGAGTTCCCAGGTACCACGCAATCGCCGGCCGAGAGTTCGGCCGCCGAGGATGGCTTCCTTCTGTTGGCGCAGGGTGAAGGTGTCCGGGTCCTGCCAGTCCACCTTGCTGAGCCGCAGGGTGTGGGTCTGATTTGAGACCGGCTCGATCCCCTGGGCCGCTACCAGCACCTGATCATAGATGTTGCGGCGCGTGGCGTCAGTGTCTCCGAACTCCCGTGTCTCCTCGTCAGTGGGAGGTGGAGCGGCAACAGGTGCAGGTGCCCCCGACAGCAGATTGGACGGCGTCGGCGGCATCAGGTTCAGATCGAGCGGCATGCTGTCTCACCTCAAGCGGCCTCTTCTTCGACGTCCACCGGTACCGGGACGGCGTGGATTTCCGCAGGCTGCGTGGCGTACGCCCGACGACGGCGGCGTTCAAGAGCCTTCTTGAGGACGTTCTTCCGCTGTCGCTTGCGCGCTGCGCTGTAGGCAAACCAGCCGGCCATCAAGCTGGCCGGCACGGCGTAGTACCCGTAGGTTCCCAGAGTGGCCCCTGCCGTGTCCGGGTTGAAGAGCGCTTGCTTCTCCATGCAGAGATCGTAGAGGGCGTCCAGGTCGGCAGCCAGCTTCTCCATCGGCTCGTCGCTGCTGATCTTGACCGGCTCGTCGTACTGGCCCACCAGGGCCCCACGGAAGCGCTCCCGCTCCCGTTCCACCTGGGAGTCGACCTCTTCCTTGCGGCGCTTGTCGAGGATCTTGTCGACCAGGTGCCAGCCGAGACCTCCAGCCGCCAGTCCGCCGACCATCGCCGCCGGCTGGTACCAGGGGATGCCGATCGGCGTGGTGGCTTTGTTGCCCTTGAAGAAGTCGCCAAGCCAGCCAGCGGCCTTCGCCAGCTCGGGCTCTTCCTCCTCGTCTTCCTTGGCGGGGACGGGCAGCGGCAGAGGTGAGACGGCCGGGTAAGTCGGCTTTCGCGTGCGGACGTTTCGCCGGACAAGGTTGAGCAGCCCGTAGATACCGCGGGCTCCCGCACCGGCTCCGGCCGAGATGACGGCGATGCGGCCCAGGTCCTTCAACGCCTGGGTCTTGAGGTTCCGGGTGGCCGCTTCCTGAAGGACGGCGACCGGGTCCGTGGCCTCCTTTTCCTGGCGCACCTCGTCAATGATGCGCTGGGATACTTTGCTGTCCATAGCTGATTGTCCCTCCTGGACCTATCGCAGCCTGTGCGGGCTGACCGTCTTCGAGGAAGTATTCCGCCCACTCGATGTAGACGACATGCTGCCCCCGCTTCTTCGACCTCCAACGCTCGACGAAGAGCAACTGTGCCCAGTTGTTGAGGATCTTGTCGAGCACGTCGAGGTAAGCCTTGTTCTCCTCCTTGATCCACGTACGAAACGTACCATTCTGCGGATCGGCCACCCGGACGACCCGCGAGTCGAACTCCGCCTCCGTGAAGAACGGGGGGCTGGCGCCGCGGAAAGGCAGACCGTCGACGTCGGCCCGACCCCAGTACAGCTTTCCGCGCCCATTCCCTTCCGTCCTCGCTGCAAACTTAACCAGGCTGTTTGCCATAAGTTCACGCTACAGGAACACTCGTCCTGTTTGCTTGCGACGAGCCCGGTACTCCCGCATGGCTCGCTGCCTCAGCAAACGTGCCGTTTGGCGTCGGTACTCGTCGGCGACCTCCTGTTTCTTTACTTCCTCGGGGTCCTGGTCATCGACATCCGTGGCTTTGGCCAGGCCGTAGCCGGCGACTCCGCCGAGGATTGGCGGGGCCGCGATGGCGAGAGGCAACCCGTAGCTCAGCAACGGTGCGGCGACCGCCTTGCCGGCTTCCAGGGCCTTGACGGGGATACTGGTGATGTCCCCGACGATCCCGCCCATCTTGTCCATGGCTTCCTTGACGCGCTCGTGGGCCTCTTCGAGAGTCAGACCCTCTTCCACGCAACGGCTGAGGAAACCAACCTTGAACGCATCTCGTGAGCTGAGCATCCTTGCCTCGCTACAACTGGTATTGGGAGCCGGAGCCGGGCATGACCACCGTCTTCTTACGCCGGCGGAGCCTGTCCTTGACGGCATCCTTGTCGGTGGGCATCCCCTGTTCCCGTGCCTTCTGGGCCAGGGCGACTCCCTCCTCGATAAACTTCTGCTGCCGATCGACGTCGATGCCGATCTGCTTGCCGACCTGACGATCGCCCCTGATCATCTGGTTGATGGCGTTGAGCCGCTCCAGAAACTCGCGGACCGACAGCGACTCGTACTCTCCAGTGTCCCGGTCTTCGTGGTGGACCAGGCCGTTCTCGGCCCAGTACCGGTCGCGTTTCTGATTGTCGCGGGGCCCAAAGTAGATGACCTTGTGCTGGCCGCCGAGCAAGGGGACCTTCGCCATCCCTGGCTCCTTCCATGGTTAGAACTGGTAGATGAAGAAATTCCCTTTCTTCGCTTGGTGGGGAATCGGAAGCCGGTGCATATAGCTGATGACCTTCACCCCGCGACATCGTTGGAGTTTTGGGGTGAGTTCACGCACCAGCGGCATCGGCAGGTACATATAGTAGACCGTGGCCGGCAGCTTCTCGAAGTCCACCTCGCGGAGATCCTTGCGATAGACCGCGACGAGGCTACCCAGTTTGTTGAACCTGACGTTCTCCTGAGCGTGCCGGACCTTATCGACGTCGTAGTCGATTCCGACTGCCTTGCACCCGTACCGCTTGGCTGCAAACACGCACAGCCGGCCGTCCCCGCAACCCAGGTCGTAGAAGACGTCCTTCTCGTCCAGGTCCGCCAGGGCGAGCGCCGTGTAGCACTCATTCACCGGCGTCGGGGCATCGGGTTGTGCGCCGAGTACGGCACAGAGGACAAGGGCCAGGTACATCAGTAGCAACCTCCTCCGTAACACATGGCGCAGGCCGCGTTGCCGCAACCGCCGCCGGACATCATCATCCCGCCGCCGTAGTAGCCGCCGTAGGATTGAGACGGCATCGCGTAGCTCTGACTCGGATACGACGACTGCAACGGCATCCCGCCATAGTAGGTGCCGCCGGATGCGACGGCACTGGATTGCGGGCACATCCCCGTGCCCTGATACGGGCAGGAGGCACAGTTGCCGTCGCACTGGATGCCGGAGCCGTTGCCCAAGCGGTAGGACCCGTCCGCCGTCACGTACATCGGCGTAGTCGAGTAGGCCAGGCCGCTTGCCTTCAGCGCAGTCTGCTTTACCCCGAGTTTCACGGCGATCCACCTGAACTGGGACTGCTCCATATTACCGCAGCCCGTCCAGCGACAGATCTCGTTCCCCTCGGAGTGCAAGATGAGGGTGGGGACCAATTCGATCTTCCAGTCCCTGGCCAGCTCGGCATGCGCGGGGTTAGCCGTGTTGCCGAACTGGACATCGTAGCCTTCGGCCGCAAGCCGTTTCAGCATGGGCTTGACTTTTTCGCAAGGCGGGCAACCCTCACCGCACCACAGCAACATCGTAGGCGGCGAATCTGCGGCCTCGATCTTGGCGAAAATCGTGTCCCAGCTTGTTTTGGCACGCTGCTCGGTAGTCCTGGTCTGTTCCTGGACGATTTGAGCGCTCCTCTGCGGCGAGAAGAGGCCCCAGTTGTCGCTGGCCATCGCCAGCATGGAGGGGACCTCAGCTCGGCTTGCCGGACTGATGAGGAACCCCAAGAGCAGAATCGTAGAAACTACCGTAGCGATACATAGACCGACATTCTTTGGAGAGGACATGGCGAACCTCCTTTTCCGTGATCAGCACATCCTGCGCATACCAGCGCCGATGAGCCTCGTGGGCGTCCCAGGTACTACATGCTGGGATCTTTCGGTGCCACTCAATATACAGCGCATCACGGGCCTGGAGGAAGTCCGAAACGTCCGGTGGGCCGAGGAGCCCCGGGGCCCCACGACGGAGGGCCGCTTCCCTGTCGGCTAAAAGAAAGAACTCATAATCCTCGTCGGCCAGCCGCTGACGAAGATCCCGGTTGATCCGGACCCTCTGGAGGATCAGACTCGGCGTGATCGCCATGACGGCTCGGAGGTAGCGGAGACAGTCGTGGATCTCCTTCCGCATGGCGGGCTCGTAGAGCCAGATTTTCTCGCCCTGCTTGACCGGAGGGAGAAGGAGGATCTCGAAGGCAATCCCACAGGCCTCCCGGGCCATCAGCTCCTCCTCGGTCGGGGCCAGCACGTCCGCCAGGGAGATGCGCTCAAACGACCGGGGCGGCGCGGCGACGGAGCTTTCCGATTTTTCGGTTGCGGCTCGCAAGGCTGTTGCAGGCCATGCTAACAGGGAGAGAATCCCTGCCTTCAAGCAGTCTCGTCGCTTCATTCTTCTGCTCCTCGTCGACAATGAACTCGATACGGTTGCCATCCACAGCGGTCACGACGGCGGAAAAGTCCCCGACCGACGCGCCGAAGTCGATACCGGCGCTGAAATTGATCTTGTCGCCCGGTTTCACGCCGCCCGCCAGCAAGGGCTCCGACGTGATGATCGGCGGCAGGATGGTCGACTTGCTCACGTAGACCTTGTTCGGGTGGGCCACCTGGTCCAGCTCGTCGTTGGAGATGGGAACTGGCGGGAGAATCCGGCGGAAGAAACCATCTTCTCGCATTTTTACCCTCGTGAAGTCGTTGACGGCATCCATGGCCTCCTTTTCCATCACAGGATCGCGAGAGCAGAGCTTCTCGAAGATCGCCTCGTTGAGGAGCTGCGTGTCGCTCGGCGACATCGTCACCGGTTTCTTCTCGGGCAACCACAGCGCAGGAGGTACCGCCACGGAGACGCCGATCGCTCCGATGGCCTTGAGGAAGCCCCGCCGCTGCATCAGGAACAGCTCCTGCTCGCTGTCGGAGAGCTTCTCGCGGCCGAAGCCGAAGAACTGCTTGATAAGACCCCAGTTGACGTTCATTGATCCTGCCTCTGCGCCCGGGGGGCGCCGGGTTGCTGCTGGACCCGACGCCCCCTTCCGAGAACCGCCGCCGCAAATGTCGCTAGTCGTCCTCAGGCATCTTGCAGAGCATCAGGATCTGCCCGTCGTCGATGTTCGGCTGGGGAACAGGCACCGGCAGCGGACCGAACTCTCCCAGCTTGTCGAGGATGTCCACCAGGGCGTCGACGGCACCGCGGGCGATCTCCATGATGACCGTCTTGAGGCCGCGATCGACGACCGGCTCCAGCCAGTTGGGCACCGGCTTGAGGTCGATCGGCGTGATCACGTCGTCGATGAGGGTCTCCACGGCGGCGAGGATCGCTTCCTTCCGCTCGGCGGCCGAGTAGCCGCTGATCTGGGCCACCAGGTCGATGCACTTCTTGACGAACAGCATCACCAGGGCCACGACCTCGCTGAACGTCAGCTTCTGATCGGCGTAGGCCTCTTTGTAGGCCGCCACCATCGCCGCAACCGCCTCGTTGATCCGGTCGTACAGACTCATGGTGCAGAACTCCTTCTGCAAAAGGTGTCAGCGGAACAGGCGAGGCACCACCGCATTGATGACGCCGAGGATCGCGCCGCTCCGTTTGAGAGTATTCTGCGTTCCAGCGGGCATCCCCGTCAATAGACCTAGCGCTTTTCCAACGGCCCAGCCGGCCGCATAGCCCTGGACGCCCCCGCCGGCCGCCCCCATCATCGTCCCCAGGAGCCCCGTCTGGTGCGGCGTGACCTGCCCAGGCTGCGAGTTGGAGTCGGGCATCTGCTGGGCCGCGTAGAGGGCTCCCATCGTCGTAGCGGCCGTCTGCGGGCTCGCTCCGACCTCCCAGAGGGTCTGGCCCATCTTGTTCGTGTTGACCGTCAGAGGACCAGGGGGGATGCGGGTGTAGGAGGGACGAGAGAAGGTGCCCAGGGAGGCGAACTTCTCGGTCGCCTGGGTGTAACGCTGGCCCAGCTCCACGCCGGCCAGGACGTCGCAGGCCTCCTTCAGCGGCTCGTACTCCCCGATGCCGTAGTCCGCCGGAGTGTAGTCCTCGCTGGCCATGATCCGTCGCCACAGGGGAGCGGGCTTGTCGGCCCAGGTGGGGACGGGGATTGCCGGCGTCTCGTTGACGGGCTTGTCCCCGGGCTTGCCGGCCAGGTCGGAGCCATCCGTGAGGGAGCGACCCCTGGAGAGAGCCGAAAGGGTCCACATGGCCCCGGGCGTGCTGCCTGTCAGGCCGCCGATGAGGGCCAGGGTGCGGCGGAGTCGACCACGCCGCCAGCTCGACGGCAACAGCTTCTCGCCCAGCCAGCCGGCTCCATAACCGAGGCCAGCGCCGACCAGGCCGCCTGTCAGGGTGGCCGCCAACGGACTCGGGGCGTTCGGGATTCCGCCGGGGTACTTACCAGGGAAGAAGTTGAGCAGCTCGCCGGCGCGTCGCAGCGTGGGCGAGTAGGCAACCTTCACGAAGTGCCCAGACGATACCTCCGGGAACGTCAACGGCTCGGGCAGAACCTGGTCAGCGCCGACCGCTCGGGTTAGGGCTGCCGTGCACAGTGCAAGGTCCTGGGCCGTGGCTTCCCTGCCATGCAGCCCACCGATCTCTTTGTCCGGGTTCCAATAGTACCCCACGTCCCCGCGGGTGAACACTCGCGACGTCCCCCGGCGGATGGCCTCGGCCGGGGAAGCAATCTTCAGGAGCCACTCGTCAACGACGTCAGGCACTTCATCCCAGAACACCGCTACCATCCTTGGTCTCCTCGTCGGACTCGCGCATCATCTCGCGAAACACATTCACGCTGGAAACACGGGCGGTGACCATCACGCCGTGGATGAAACTGAGCCACCGCATGGCCTTCCCCAGCTTGCCGGCCTCCACGAATTTCGGAATCTCTTCCAACATCCAGAAGAGGTGGCCAACCGTGACGCCCCTGTTGGCGCTCAGGTACTCCTCGCCATCCTGCTTCGGGTCCACTTTAGGGTGGCGCATCTTGAGCAGGTTCTTGGTGAGGACGGTCGCGTGGATCAGATGCTCGCGTTCCATGCAAACAGTGTACCAGAAGCCGCCGAGGCCTGACCACCCGGTTCACGCCGCCCGCCGGTACAATCGACGCTTGCGGACTGCCTCGTAACGGCCACTCGGCTCGACCAGGAGACGGACGATTTGGGCCACGTGGGCCGTTTTGAGCTGCTCCCGGGTGTACCACTCCGCCATGGCCGGAAATCTGCGGGGTCCCATTGTGGGCGACTTGGAGAGCCTCCAATGATAGTCGTCCAGCTCCAGATAGCTCCCCTTCCGCATCAGGAGGTCGACCAGGAAGAAGGCCAGCCCGTCCACGTCGTAGGTGTGGGCGCCGTCGAGGAAGACGTAGTCGAATACCGGCGGCTCCGGCTCCTCCAGCAACCGCAGCAGCGACCAGTTGTAGGAGTCTTTCAGCCGGCGAGAGTTCCCGTGGAAATGCCAGCGATGCTTGTCCTCCAGGCCTGCCTGCTGAACCCTCTCCTTGGCCCGATCGAGCATGTCCTCGAAATCGAACAGGTGGAAGTCGCCACCCGGTTCCATCGCTTCAGCGACGGCACAAGCCGAACTACCGTAGAGCACCCCGAGTTCTGCGTAGGTGCGGATCTCGGGGTGCTCCCGGACAATCTTCGGGCCGCAGATTCGCGGGTTGCGAGCATCCCGCGGCGGCTTGAAGGACTGCTCGTCCATCGGCTAAACTTCGCATGCGCCTCCAACGCAAGCACACTGCTGCGCCAGGTCGGTGTAATCCGAATCCTCGTAGCGGATCAGTTTCCACCACTCGATCTCGGGCATCGCCTTGGCCCGCCGCTCGTACTCGTCCTCGTCGATGGTCTCGTACGGGGCCAGCGGGTAGATGCCGCCGTCAAACGGCTGGAAGGCCAACCCACCGACGATGTCCCAATTCCCGTAGACCCAGTTGCCGACCTCGAACCACTCGTGGTCCTTGACGTAGATCGTCACGCTGGGATTATGCTCACACCAGTGGAGCTTGTACTTCTTCCAGTGCTCAAGCTGCTCGATGGCCGTCATCTGGCCCAGCAGCAACGCCCCTTCCGGCGCCCGGCAGGGGAACTCCAGCACCAGCAGCCCGGCATTGTCGTAGTCGACGTGGCAGGGCACACCCTGGGCGGCGAGCATCTTGGCCACGGGGTTCGTGTTGTTGGCCCGCACGCGACGGATGTAGAACTGGCCGTGCCAGGCCTTGAAGCCGGGGGCACAGTCGAAGAACACGCTGCTGTCCCCGGAGGGCTTGCCACAGGTCACGGCGACCGACTCGTTGACACCCAGCCGCTGGGCCCAGGTGCGGTTCGTGTCGATGGCATGCTGCTTCAACTCAGAGAGCCGCTGAGCCAGATCCGTGGCTCCGGGACGGAGCATCGAATGGTCCAGGTGGCCGAGCATGTCCACGCCCAGCAAGGCCTCTTCCTCGCAGTTCTTCTTCCACAGCGGATCGACGTAGGAGAAGTCCGTCATCGACGACTGGATGGTGCCCCAAAGGGTGGCCAGCTCGACGCGGCGGAAGATCTCCCGTTCGGAGATGTCGCCGCGGACGACGGCGATGGAGAGGTTGCAGAACTGCTTGTGACGAAGGTTGATCTCGCCGCAGGGGTTGGTGCCGAAGATCTGACCCTTCATGCTGCGGCGCTTGGGAAACTGCTTCCTGAGCGCGCCCCGGTTGAAAATGCCTCGCTCCCCGGAACCGCTCTTGGCCAGGGACATCCACTCCTCCATGAACGTCAGGGCGTCGGGACGCTCGTCGTACACGGCGGAGTTGTTGGCCTGGTTCCGCTGCGGGTTGTGGTTCCAGAACTCCCCGGCCTTGCAGTCGCGCATCAGGTCGTCGTCCAGGTCGGAGAGGCTGATCCCCGAGGCCCGGCGGACGCCGCCCATCTGCACGATACGGTGGGCGTAGCAGTTGATGTCGTGCAGGTCCAGCGACGAGAGCCGCTTGCCTTGCACCGTGAGGATGCGGCTGCGGGCGAAAGTCAGCAGGTCCCTTAACGGCTGAGGGCCGCTGGCGCGGCCTCCCTTGGTCTTGAGGATCGAGCCTTCGGGCCTGATCTGCGAGAAGTCGTAGACCACGTCGTGGCCGGACAGCCAGTGCTCCAGACCCGTCTTGTAGGCATCGCACCAGCCTTCGGTCGTATCGGGGATCGCGAACCTCGTCGGCTGGCCCCGCTTCTGCTTACGAACCCGGGGCCAGCGATCCGTAGCGTGAGCCGACTCGACGGAGAAACCCACGCCACAACCCTGCATCAGCAGGTAGAGTTCCTCGGCCATGTCCTGCGGATTCTGCAAGAACTGGAACGAGCAGTTGAACACGCCGGTCTGGCAACGCTCCAGCGCCGGTCCGGCCATCTGCACCAAGCGCATCGCCGGCGAGGCTTCCTGCTTCAACAGGGCGTCCCGCAAGTCGAGCCAGGTGCTGTCGTCGACGGCGTCCGGTCCGCACCGTCGATGAACATGGTTACGGCTGTAGCAGAGCACCCGGTCGACCGACTCGGGCCACGTCTCCCTCCGCCCCTTCTCCCAATCGAAGCGGGCGAACTTGTCGAAGGCCTGGAAGACACGAACAGCCTGGTTGGGTCCAGTGAAGTGGGAACACCCCTCCTGGAACGCTTCTTGAATCTTGGGGTCCACGGGTCGCTCCTCCCTGAGCCGACGATGTTCCTCACGGTAGAGAATGTACTCCTTCGCTTCCTGGTGGTGACCCCTCGCCATGAGCTGCTGCTCGACGAGGTCCTGGATTGCTTCGACCGTGACGCTCCCGTCCTGGAAGAGCAGGAGCTGTTCCACCTGCTCGGCGACACGATCGGCTTCGTGGTCGGTGTGATCGTTCTGCGGCCAGTTGCAGGAATTGACCAAACACCGGTAGATCGCCCTGAAGACCTTGTGGCGATCGTAACCCACGACAGACCCATCACGCTTGGTGACGGTTGAGGGATGGTGCCCGTTGCCTCGGGCGAGAGAGCGGCGCCCATGAGGGACGCGCGCAGACGACGCAGCAACAGCATGTTGCATCTTCCGACTCCTGTTCTAGTTGCACACCGGTTTAGCCCGAGACGGACCGGCTCTTCTCACGAATCTCGCCGCTGGCAGGATCGACGAGCAGGGACGCTTCTTCGTCGCCCGGTGGCCAGTGGAAAATCCTCAACCACAACGGAACGCCGGTGAAAGTCCCCTGGATGGAGAGATTCGGCCCGTCCAAGTCCCCAGTATAATGCACGGGGTTATTCCACACAACCCCCTCCACTGAGGAAAATGTAGCCAACATTGTGTCGATGTCCAGGGCGAAACCGGGAAACAGAAAAGAACCGTCCTGTTCCCCGCCGACAACCTCGTTAGCGGTGGGATACACGGCGATCTGCCAACCCTCGAACTCGTTCTCGGGATGCTCTGGTTCGAGGAACCGATAGCCCAGCGGGCCCATGATGTTGAGCGGCTCCATGCACTCGATGACGACCTCCATTAAAGCCTTCATCCACTGGGGGTGCTCAACGGTCGCGACTTCGACATCCATGAAATCTCCTAGCTCTCCTTCAGATAGTACATCACTTCCAAGGCGCCGGGCAACGGCGGTTCCAGATCGGCTGGGATCTGCTTGCGGCCCTTCAACGGTTTGAGGTTTGCACAGTTGCGAACGGCCCAGCGTTTGATGACTTTCTTCGCCTCGATCCGAGTCTGAAAATGTTTTGCTACCTCGTCCACGTGCTTCAACTGCACGTGCGCCCGGTGGCATTTCCAGTCGACCCACTTGAAGGTGTAGCCGAACTTTGCCAGCCGCTTCAAGGCAGCTTCCTCGAAGCTCGGCAGTAAGAGCCACACGCACTGCCGCGAGAAAGCGAACATCTTCGTCAGCACCTTCTGGGCGGCCTCGATGCTGTTGAGATGCTCAAGGAAGTTCCAGGCCAGATAGACGTCGGCCCGCTCCCAAGAGAAACCCATCTGCACGTCGGCGCTGACAAACTGGAAGCCCCGCTTCTCGACCGGCCGACGATACGCCGCCACACGCTCCACCGCCATACACTCTTCAGGCTTGGCCCGAGGAAGCCCGCGGCTCGGTCCCCGTTTTATCGCCGCCGCCAAGGCACCTGCGTTCTTGGCGCCCAAGTCCACGTACTTGATCATTCGTCGGTCTTTCCTGCCGTCGCACTGGCTTGAATCGAGAGCCCTACGTGGTGCATCGCCGTTGTGGGACAGACGCTCACCAACACTTCTTCCACGTAGAAGCCGTACTTCTGCATACGATCTCGTACACCGTTGGTCACGTCTTCGTCAACAGTAGCTTCGACAAGATAGTCTCCCAGCTCCGCCAGCGTGTTCTGATTGACCATGTAGCGCAGCTCGGGGATGGCCTGCGTCTGGACCATCTCGTCCAGGTCGTGGCACTTCAACGAGGCCCGCAACGGAGCCCGGACGTAGCCTACCACGGTGGCGTCGACGGTGACGGCCTGGCCGTCCTTGGTCATGGCCGGCTTCTCGACGATGTCCAGCGGGTAGGGCACGACCATCCAGGAGTGAATGTCCGTGAGCTGCGGGACGTACCAGTAGAAACCCGCCTTGAACGCCTGCGGTTTGGGGACGGGACCCCGCAGCCAGTAGAACCGACTCCACCACTCTTTCCGCCAGAACATGAAGAACGACGTCGTCCTCAGCTTCACGACGCGCTCGATAGGGGTGACCTTGATCGGATGAGGAAACCACTTGGCCAGGTAACGAAGCAGCTCCGACAGCCAACTGAACGCGCCTTCAATGGTCATCGCTGCGGCCTCCTTTTGTTGAATCTACGCTGCACGCTCTGGATCAACATCTCCCCCGCCTTCGTCAGGCCCTTGCACCTCTTCCGCTCGTTGCCAAACAACCTTAGGGCATGATACTCACAATGCCACTCACCTTCCGGACGCTTGATCCACACCACGTCACCGTCTTCGTAGATGATTTCGTCGTCGTCGGGCAGAACGCGATCCGGATCGTAGTAATCCTCGACCGGGTAGGAGTTCATGAACTTGCCGACGCGGACCGTACCGATCATCTGAAAACCAGGTCCCGTGCGACGATAGACGACATACCACTGGTAGTCGCACAGGGGCTCGATCCTTCCGCCCTCGATCTCCCTGACGAAGTCCCCCTCGGTCCAGGCCATGTCGTACTCGAACTCAATCTGGACCATGGGCCGCGCTGCCGGCCGCGGCGGTGCCAGGTGGGGCGTGGGCGCCGGCTTCGGTGCCTTATGCAAAGGCATCGGAACGACAGACAACAACATCGCGGCAATCCAGGTGACGTCCATGTTCACCTCCTCACGCCGCCGCTGCCTCCAACTCTTCGACCACGGTCGGAGCCGAATCCGCCAGGCGACCGGCGGCGTTCACGCCGCGATCGTCCCAGTAGACGTCGGCCAACACCTTGTCGGAAGCATCGTCCGGTTGGTCGGGGTTGTGGTTGACGAAGTCATACGGGATCTCGTTCTCCTTGAGCCACTTCTTCACCATCCCCGTGTCGCCGCGGACGGTGAAGACGATGACCCGGGCACCGATGCTCTTGAACTTCGTCAGCCACTTCTTGGCGCCGGGGCGAGGAGGGCCGATCGACTTGGGATCGAAAGGCTCCTCTTTCACCGCAATCGTGCCGTCCAGGTCGACGGCCACGGTGGGAATGTGTTCGTCGTCGGCCGCGAGCTTCTGGAGAACCTCAAAAGCGGTTTTGAGGAGTTCCTCGTCCGGCGTCTCTGCCGCCTGCCGCTCCTTCTCCGCCGCGTCGTCCTCCCCCGCCCGCCGCAGCACTTCACTGACCTCGTCGTCGGAGAGGACCTGGCGGATCTTCATGCCGCCGCCGATAAGCCACTCACCGCCCTGCATCCTCGGGGCCTTCTTCCGGTAGTGCCCACCCTCCGGCACCTGGTCGCGGACATCGCCGGTCGGGCTCGCATCGGCGACTGCTTGCCAGTCGACATCGTCGGGCAGCTCGACCTCGGCCCATACCCGGCCGGGCTGAATCCGATCCCGCTTCGACCGCAGATGCGGAGCGGACGGCAGCGCTCCCGCGTGCCAGCCGGGCCTCGGGGCAAAGCCCTCGGTGGGGATGTTCTCCGCCTCGACCCACTCCTCCCGGGGCACCGGGTTCGTCTTGTCGATGAACAGCGGGAACAGCTCCCCGGGCCGCGTCGGTAGGGTGCGGAAGAGCTTGTAGGCCTGGACCGTGTCTTCCGCCGCCTTGGCGAAGGCGCCGTCCTCGATGGCCTTTTTGGTGTTGCCGTACTCCAGCCACCACTTGAGCTGGGGCACGGTTAGCGGGAAGATGCTCCCCAGGCCCTTCCAGCCACGCTCGTAGTTGGCCAGGTAGACCTTGCGAGCCTGGGCCTCGGTAGTTGTCCCCAGGACCACCTTGTGCTCGTCGAACTTGCCGCTGCCGGGGTCGACCTGGTTGACGACGAAGACCAGCTCACTGTGGCGATCGGGGCCGAGAAAGACGTCCACCTGGTCGCCGTCCTTGCCCTCGCTACGGGAGAAGTACCCGTAGTCGTGCTGCATCTCGATCTCCCAGCCGTCGCCGGATCGGATGGAGCCCTTGGGGTTCTCGATGACGATGGTGAGCCCCTGCCAGGAATACTTCCCCTTGCGGTAGTTGCCGGCCTCGGCTTGGGCCTCAGAGGGATTGGTGTCAGTCGCCTGCCTGGCCTCGGTTAGGGTGGCCGCCAGCTTGGTAAGCCCGGCAAACTCTCCCCCCAGCTCCGCCAGAGTCAGGCCCTTCGGGAGCAACAAATCGGCGACTTTCTCGTTCATTTTCCACCCTTGACGATGTCCCCCATGAGGGATATACTTCTTAGATCGGATGCGGTCGTGACCGGAGGCTACTGTAGGAAGGAGTCCATGATGTTGGTTCTTTCGAGGAAGAAGAACGAGAGCATCGTTATCAACGACGACATCACCGTGGTCGTTGTTGAGATCCGAGGCGACAAAGTACGCCTTGGCATCGAGGCACCAAAGGAGGTGCCTGTCCACCGACGTGAGGTCTTCGATGCGATCAAGCGCAACGAAGACGTGACTACCTAGCTCGTCTCTCCCTTGTGACTTTCGTTCCGTCCGAGGACACTTTTCCTCCGTACCGCGACCGTGATATGGAAATCGAATTGGCCGTCCTTGGGCAACGACGTGAGTCCGTACGAGCGACGAAGCCGTTGGAGATCTGGGGAGTGCACCCTCAGCATCCAACACTTCGACATTTCGGGCCAACCATGAGGCGTGACCTCGACCAAACCGCCGAGCCGATAACGGAACCGCTTGCCGCGCTCTGAGATTCGGTCAGGTCCGCCAATCCGGGCAAGCTCCTCCGGTCGCATGACCGAGATGTGAGCTTCGAGCTGCTCCCCAGGGCCCGAGGGGGGCAGCTCCACGCCCGCTTCGTCCATCGCCGCGAAGACGCCGCGGACCAGGGCATTGGGGACACCGAGCATGATCCAGTCCCCGTTCTCTCCCTGCTTGTGGAAGAGCATGCCGCTGAGCACGTACGCCGGCCTCGGTGGATCTGCCGCCTGCTTGGTGAGCAGCCGGTAACCCAGCTCGTAGAACCAGCGGACGGCCGGAGACGGCACGTCGGTGACGGAGATCAAGGTCACGGCGTTACTCCCGACTGGGCCATCGTGTAGATCAACCAGAAGACCAGGAAGCCGACCCAGGTCAGCAGCACCGGCAGAGCCTGGATGAGGACCTCCCGCCATCCGCGCCTGCCTTCCCCGGCGGCCTCGTTAAGTGTTCGCAGTTCGTTCTCCGCCACCGTCATCCGCGTGGCAAAGCCCGTGTGGCCGTTGCCCTCGATGACGCGACACAGCCGCTTCACCGTCTCGGTCAGGGCATCGACCTTCGTGCCCACCAGGCTCCGCTCCGACTCGGCAAGCTGCGTGAGCTTGGTGATAGAGATGTCATGCTGCTGGACAAGCGTCCGCAGTCCTTCGCAGGTGGCATGAAACGAGTTGCGGTGGCCTTTGCAGTTTTCCGCGATGTAGTCCTTCATTTCATCGCGGAGCTTCACAACGGCGTGCTCGATCAGCTCTTGAACCTCTGCCTTAGTCACCTCCGGCATCGCAGCCTCCATTCTTTTCGGCACCCATTCTAAGCCAGAGCCCCACCAGGCCACTGCACATCAACAAGGAGATCATCAGCGCGATGAACTCGGCGGTAGGATCGCCGGTGTGCTGGTGAACCACGCAGTGAACCAGAGTGACCGTTCGACGAATCGCCATCAAGAAGAAGGCCGTGCTCATCGGCCACCAGCACCAGATCCAGGCGCGGTAGTTGCAGTACCTGGCCAACGAGCGGCGGACGCAGAGGCCCAAGGAGATGATGGCATTGGCCCACTGGAGCGTAGTAGACAGGACCAGTGCGAGCAATCCGACATCCATGTCTCGGACTCCTTGGAGGAGTGACTTCCCGAGATCCCCTACCTCGGGTCCTCGGTTCCGACTTGCGGCCGGAACAACACGACAGCCGAGCGGGTGTGCTGCCGTCCCGCCTGTCACTCGGCCTTTCCGCCATGTGACGTACCAGGCCCGACGAAACATCCTAGTTACGCCGGGACACCTAACCTGCCGACACCCGCGGCAAAGTCACTGCATCAAGGATACCGGATACGGAGGCTCAACGTCGAGAGGATTTCGCGACTCTGGCGCCGGTGAACTCCTGGGCCCGATGGAAACGGGCCGGGCAGTCACAACGGGCCGTCAGCTCGGCCAGGGCTTTGCGGACCGATTCGTCTGCATGCCCCCAGATCGGGCCCACCTGCCCACCGGACAACTGGCACTCGGCGTACACACATCGTTGCCGCCTGCCGGCGGAGTTCTTCGCCGAGGTGAAATGGATCGTCGCCTCCGCGGTCTTTCGTTTGCTGGTTCGCTTGCGTCCACGCATGGCTGGTCCATGAAAAAAGGCTGGACGAGCGTCCGAACTCGACCAGCCCCCGGTGCGCCTCCAACAGGAGACTCTCTTATTGTAAGTGGCATTTGGCGGTAAAGCCAGCCACTCACACGGGTTATCGGCCGGTCCACCGGCCGGCTAGTCGTCCTCTCTTTGCTTCAACTTCGACATACGCCTGGGTTTACGAGCAGCCAGGCTGTCGAGAAATTGCTCCTTCTTCTTTTTGTCGGGTTCCTTCGGCGGTTTAGACGTCAACGGGATTGGCTTGGTGGAGGGGTCCACCGGGGTCAGGGCCAGCGACTGGCCGGTACTCTGCTCGAAAGCCGCCAGGAACTGCTTGGCCTCCGCGGAGAGCGGGGCGCCGACCGAGTGGTAGGCCACCAGCTCGGCCTGGATCTTCTTGGCCAGGGCGGCCAGGGAATCCGGGTGCATCTTCCCGAGCGGAGTCTGAAGCTCCTGGGCGCCGGCAGCGACCATGCCGGTAACCGGCGGGATCGCCGCACCAGGCTCAGACCAAGCGGGCGTCGGCGACAAGTTCACCGTTGGAGCCGGTCCCGGCACCGGGGTCGTCGGCCCCGGATTGGGATGCTCGTGCGGCACCTTCTGGGGCTTGACGTGCTTGGGAACCTTCTTGGCGATCACAGACGGGTTGACCGGCTTGGAGATGTAGCCGGCTTTCTGGGCCTGGGCCTCAGTGGTCGGCGCGGCCGCGCAGGCCTCGGTGAGATGCTCCGGCCTAATCCCTAACTTGTGTAACGCCTGGGCCGTTTCCCACAGTGCGTTGGCTACCTTTTCGTTGTTGGGCGAGATGTTGTGGTCGTCCGCTAGCTTCTGGAGGAAGAGGCTCTTGGTCAACTCCGTGATCGAGTGAACGGCACCGGCCAACATCGCCATCGTCTCCTCTCCGAACTTGTCCAAGCCGTTATTGACCGCAGACATTGCCATCGCGCAGTCCTTGGAGGGAGCAGCGATGATCTCCTTGCTTTTGAAGGGCAGTTTCATTTTGGGAGTCTCGAACTTGCCCATCAGCTCTTGGTGGAGCTTCTCCTGCTCGGCGAGGTAGGCAGCCTCCTGCTGTATCAGCTTCATCTCGTCCTCGAAGTTGAGCCCGGCCGACTCCGCCGCGGCCGTAGCCGAGACGATGCCGCCGGCCTTGAGGATTTCCAGGATGGCGTCCGTCCCGGGGATCACGCCGCCCGGCTTGGGCGGCAAGGCCAGTTGGTTCTTCGAGGCCCAGCCCAGCGTCGACTGGGAGAGGTTCGTCTGGGGCAAACGGTTGTGCTCTCCGGGGCAGAGCCGCATGAACTGGTCGACCTTGACCACCAGCTCCTTTTCGAGCTTGGGGATCTCTGCCGCGGAGAACATGTCCCCCGCAGCCTTCCGCTGCTCGATGAGCTTGTAGATGTTGCCTATCGACTTCAGCAGGGATTTCTTCCGCCCTTCCTTCTGCGAGGCCGTCATCTCCACGACCTCCTTGGGCTCCTTGCCCTGGCGGCGGCGAAGGACTTCGGCCGCGTAGGCTCCGGCCCACTCCTGGGAGACCTGGCAACCGCAGGGATTCATCCGGTAGACAAGACGCAGCGCCTGCGTCTGCTGGCCGGGAACCGGAGGCGTGACGGGGTCCTGGTTGAACTTGGGCTTCTTCTGCCCCACGGCCGTCACGGTCGGCGAGCCCAGCGGCACCTTCTCCTGACCCTCGCGCAATCCATTGACCACCGACTGGCAGTTGGGGCAGCGGATCTGCGGCTCCTTCCAGGTGTGCATCGCATCGTTGACGTCCTGACTGGGAGGATTCTCGATGTTCGAGGGCACGTTAATCGGTGGTTGGTTCGTGTCCATGATTGCCGGCTGCTGGACGTACGCGATTGGTCCCGATTTTCCCAGCTCATAAAGCGGCACCGGGGGCGGCAATAGTTGAGCATTGAATCCCATGCTCGGCCCGAGCCAGCCTTTGAGCTTATCCAGTGTTGCCATCCGGTCGTTCCTTGGGGAAGAGCTGCTTGAGCACCGTGCCCTCCGACAGGTCGGCCTTCAACTTCGTCTTGTCGTCCGCGTGGTACTGGTCGACGCGGGCCAGACAGCGTGTCAACGCCGCCTCGAACCGCTCGCGGCTGGTCACCGACATGCTCTCCAACTCCTCGACAACCGCCATGAGCATCGCCGCCGTGTGCTTGTTGAAGTCCTCCTGCGTAGGACCTCCTTGGACCTCGACCGACTGGGCTGCCATGCCGGTACCGGCCAGCACCTGGCTAGCCTGGGCCGCTTCGACAAGCGACAAGGCCTCGTGGGGGTAGACGTAGCAGCTCAGGAATCTCCGCTCGTCGCTGAGCATCCGCGTGGCGACGAGGCAGGGAAACTGACGCGGCCCACTACCCCACTCGACCATGTTGGGGTGGACGTTGTGCTGCTGGGCCATGCTGAGCTGGTACGTCTGCCAGTCAGCCGGCGTCTTTACGAGTGCCATACCCGGCATGAAGCCTCCTCCCATTCTTCATCCCCCAGATCGCAATCGCGGTCCGGGAGTTGACGCCGAGCTTCTTGCGAAGCCGTTTCGCGTACGTCTTGATCGTCTCGTAGGTCAAGCCGAGACCCTCAGCGATCTCACGGTACGTCATTCCTTCGACGACACCGCAAACGATCTGGCGTTCGCGCTGGGACAGCTCGACCATTCCGTCCTCATTTCTTCTCGGCCGCCGCAGCTTCCTGGCGGAGCTTCTTTTCGTGAGCCGCGGCCAGCTTGGCGGCCGTCTTCTGCCGAGAACTGGGCAGCCACAGCTTGTAATCCTCAGGATACGCCGTCGTTGCCAACCAGTCCGGCCACATCCGCTGCTGTTCCGCCCGGAAAGCCTGGAGATCCTTGCCGCAGACATCGACCGCGGTGCTGGGGAACCTGTAGAAGGAAAGCCAGCCCTCGACCTCCTCGGCCTTACTCTCCTGGCACAACTGCGCCCGGGTCAGCGTCCCCGGCAGCTTGCTCCCCAGGCGGCGATGCAGCTCCTCTCCACGATAATTGTCACCGTTGGAGCCGGCAAGGAAATACCCCGCACAATCGCCGATCAAGTCGTACTCCATGCCCATCTTCGTGAGCACCTGGATCGACCAGGGACCGCCAGCCCTCACGTCGAGCACCGGCAAGGCCGCCCGGGGAAACAGCAGCGAGCCCAGAGCACACCGCTCGTGAGGCTGGCCGGCCGGCTGGGCGTAGTCGGTCACGAACAGCTCGTCGCTGTCGTAGAAGTAGTACAGCGACTGCGCCAGCAAGCAGGGGCCATGGGGGCCGGCACGGTTAAGCTGGAAGTTGAAACGATCGGGGTGGGACAGGTTGTCGTCGTCCCAACATGCAATCCAGTCGCACCAGGCCCAACCGAGAGCCAGGACGAAAGCCTCGGTCGGCGTCTGGAAATCGACCAGCCTGACCTCGACGAACTCCGAGGGCACGACCTCGACGCTGTTGAGAAGCCGGCGGTCGTTGAGGAACGTGCGGATCTGCTCCGCGTAGCCGGGTTCCTTGACGACGATCCACAACCGCCGCTCGGAATACTCCTGCTCCAGGAAATTGACGATCGCCCGCTGGAGCAGGCCCCAGCGGGACGAGTGCGATACGCAGATCGCACCGATGGTAACGGGTTCGTTCAACACTCTGCCTCCTGTCTAGGAGCCGAAGGCCGCCAGGGTGAAAGCCATTTCCCACCCGCGAGCGTCTCGCAAGTTGATAGCCTCCAACTGATTGATGCTAACCAGGCCAACCGTATGACCCAAACGAAGATCTTTACCGTCCGCCAGCCCCCCAGCCTGCGACTCCCATAAACCGTGCGTCACAGCCAGGCAGGCATCGTAGACCGAGCAGCCGCGGATGAGACGGGCACCGTCCGCCTGGGCCTGGACGATGTACTTGCCGCTCACGGTGACTGCGGCCGGGTGACCCTCCGGATGGACAGCGTACAGCACCTTGGCGATCGTGTCACGATCAAGGAACGGGAAAGCGGGATTCACGAGCAAATAGTGGCTCGCGTGGCCGTCGTCGCTGGCCCGCAAGTAGGCCGCGATCTCGTCGGCCAGCGGGGCGTGCTCATCGCGAGCGATAGGAAAGTAGACACGCACCCGGTCGTCCATGGCGACGGCGTCTCGGAGAGCCGGGGTCTCGTCGGGATGGCTGACTTCCTTGTCCACCAGCACGGCAATTCGGTCGATCTCGCGGAAGTCTTCGAGCTTCCGCACGGCCAGCTCCAAGGAGGAGCTGTCACCCAGCCAATCAAGGATCGGCGGGTCTGCTGGGACAATAGCCACTATATCCATTTCAGAACAAATCCTCCGCGTCAAGGTACACTCGGACGTCGTCCGGCAACTCAAGCCGAACAGTGTGGAAGTTGGCGATTCGTTGCCGCATGCTCCGGTTCTTCAACCGCCGGCAGCTCGGCGTCACAGCGGCATAGGGAGGCAGTTCGAGATACTCGAACACCTGACCCATGACCTCGTGATAGTTGAGGAACAACTCGCGGTAGTGAATCTCCAGCCGATCATCACAATACTGCCGAATCCGCTCCTCGAAGGCCACGTGCCAACGCACGAACGGCACGAGCTTGGAGGGTTCGAGATCGACCGGCAGCGGAGAGTTCAATGGTTGCCGGTCGTCGATGTCCTGCTGGAAGACCCCGGTCTGGAGTGCTTGCTTCCAAGAGACGTAGCAAGCCACGGGGTTGCGCAGGACCAAGATGGTACAGAAGTCCCCCTCCAGGCTACGCTCATGCAGGAACTCCCACAGATCGTTGGCCTTCAGGTGGGGGAACAGAACTTTGACGCCGATTGCCTCCTCGCCGTTCAGCGGGCTGTCGAAGACTCGGGCGCTTAGGTATTGCTCGGGGTTGACCTCGCCGGGGATGCAGTGCTCCGGCATGGCCGCCTTAAAAGGCGCCCCGAAATACTCCTCATGGGTCTCGCGGCGGACATCCTCCTCGTGATGTAGCAAGTCTCCATGGCATGTCGCCTTAGGGTGAGATCGTACGGACGTCTGGATGACGCTCGCTCCGCATCGTACTTGACCTGTTACCACGAAGTTGAGGATGTCCTTGCTTCTCTGGGAAGACATGGACAGTTCCTCGTCACACACGTCTTTTGTCGAGTTCAACGTAGGGTCACAGACCCTACCACATCCTCTTCCGGAGGACGTTCCAGCGTGCGGACGTTGAAGTGCCCGACCGCCACCTTCACGTACTCCAGCACGTCGTCCGTAACATTCGGGCAACGCGCCCCGTGAAACACGGGGCCAGCATACTCGCCCAGGAACTCCTCTCGACTCTTGACGTTGAGGCCGTGGTAAATGGCCACATGGAGACAGGGCCCGGGAAACCAGTCCGGGCCGTTATCAAGGATGACGCGCCGCTCGCCGAACTGCTCGACGAACTGCTTGTCTTCGCCAGGCGCTCCGTTCTCCGGAAAGAACGGAGAGTCCGCGGCGGACCACAACACCGTACTGGCGTGGCCCAGGCTTTCCACCGGAACGCAGATCACCGTGTTCCGGATGTCGACACGAACCTGGTGGGAGAGCAACACACAGCAACCCTCGACACGGTGGGCCATCTGGAAGGCCACGCGATGAGGATGGCTATGATCATCGTCGTCGATCGACAGCAGCCAATCGCCCTTCGCCTCCCGGATAGCACGATTCCGTAGACCACCGATGGTCGGGTAGTCGTCCCGGGGGACGAGGAACTCGCGTACCAGAGGATGATCGTGGGTCGTCACACGACGGCCCGACGAGTTGACGATGACGATTTCTTTGCGGCTGTAGGTCTGGCGAACAAACTGGTTCACCGTGGTTCGTGCAATCACGAGCCTTCGCGGATCGGCTAGTACCAAAAGACCGGTGACCAAAGGACAAGGCTGCCCGCGGTGGGTAGTCGCCTCGGCGTTGGTCTCCTGGTTCTCATCCGACTGACCGGGCTTGTCCCCAACATCGTCTAAGGTCGGAGGGACCAGGGTAGGCATCAGACAGTTTACTCCTGGGGTCGTTGTTCGAGTTTAGTCGACTGACCGGCCTTTACAGGCTGGACAGCAGCGAGGCAAAGGAAACGCTGAAGGCCTCCGCGAAGGGAGACGGCTTCGGCTCCACCTGTGCCACCGGTCGCTTGCCTACCTCCATGCCCAGCCATTGCGGCCGGTTGCTGACGTCGAGATCACCCGGGCCCAACGGCCACGGAGGCGCCGCATGCGCAGCACGAGACGGCTTCCAGTGCGGATCAGGCTCACTGAAGACCAGATGGCTGCTAGTGGGCGTCATGTAGAGCTTCTCGATGTCGAGGACATCCTTGTACTCAATACGCTCTCGCTCCCTGTGGCGACACCGCGGACAGACGTCCGTCGAAGTGTCGACCTTCTCGTGCAGCACCCAGTTTCTGGTGAAACCCATCGGCTCGCCCGCCTCGTGGGTCAGGCAGCGATGGTAGAAGCCGCACTTCTTGCAACGCATGAAGGCGATCTTCAATTCCTCCAGCGACCGGGTGAACTTCACGGGCAAGAGCCCTCCCATGAAGATGCGGTCGACCTGGAGCCGGCGGTCGCGCTGGCAAGCCATCAACTGGAGCGGGAACCGCCTTCCCTGGGCGTCGAACAACGCGGGAAAGGCATCGCAGTTGCGATTCTCCTCGTAGCGCAGCTCGGGGAGAAAACCCTTTGGGGAGCACACGCACACTGACTGGGCGAACGCCTGGCGATCGTGAGGGATAAGGAACTGCGCACCGACCCACGGCTGCGACCGCAAGGGCCGGTAGACGAGCAGCTCATCAACCAGGGACACCTGCCCGTCGTCCTGGTGAAGGACCGAGGTGCCCGGGGGAGTAAAGTCGGTCTCGACAGTGAGTCGAGATGTACCCTTGCCAAAGCTCTTCTCCGTATCGGGGGACGGAGAAAACGGCAAGGCCTTCTTCTCTGTTGCAGCGGCGTCGACTGCCACCGCAGAAGCACCCAGGCCCAGCGGGATCGCCAGGCCGCCAAGGCACTTCGTAAGGAAACCACGTCGGGAGTCTCCCATCAGTACCTCCATTCGAGAAAGGCGTACACCGGGGAAGGCAACCTAAAGCTACCTACCTGCTGGAGAATCTAACACAGGAGGGGATCAATTACAAGCCGAGCTGACAAGCTAGGCAGATTTTCCCATCCCCAGTGCTAGCATGATATTAAGCTGCGCAAAAGACAAGGCCAGGGCTGGGCGACCCTGGCCTTGTCTACCGTCCGAGTGGAAGCGGGAAAGTGACCGGCTCTCCCCGATACCACCATTGCACGAATAGGGGCCGGCGGAGGGAATCGAACCCCCAACCTTCTCCGCCCGTAGGCTGAGACGCTCTGTCACTGAGCTACGCCGGCGCGACACCGACCCCTTGAAAAGCCGCGGGGCGGTTCGATCCCGCCCATTTCCGCCCTGGTTGTCTCCGGCGAGCAGGAGGGCAACGGCCCAGTGCTGCGTCGGACGCTAAGAGCGACGTCCTCGCTTAGACGACGCGGCTCGGCCACCGGCCGGTAGGACCTCCGGTCGGCGTCCAGTGCATCTGACAATCAACCCTGATTGTAGCGGTAGACTTGTTGCAAGTCAAGCGCCGGCCAGCTTCTTCCGCTGCACCGTCCACTCGGGATGCTGGAGAGTCCACTCGATGACCCGAGAGAGGGTCTGCTCGAAGGTGAACGGGGGCGTCCAGCCGAGACTGGCCAGCTTGGAGCCGTCCAGGGCATAGCGGCGATCGTAACCAGGACGGACCTGGTCCCCCCTCACATGCCTGGTATAGAGAGGCTTGCCCATCTGATCGGCCACCTTGCCAGCCAGGTCGAGGACGTTCAGCTCCGTCTCCCCCACGATGTTGAAGCGGCCGGGACACGAAGCTCCCTCGCCCTGCCGGTACATCGGGGGATCGACCTCCTCCAGGATGAACCGCAGGGCGTCGGCCATGTTCTTGGCGTCCAACCAGACCCGCTTGGCAATCCGTTCCGGCGAGTCGCCGTGGATCTCTACCGTCTCGCCGTGGAGGATCTTCTGGATCACCTTGGGCAGGAACTTCTCGGGGTCCTGGCGCTCACCGATCACGTTCATGGTGTTGGTGATCATGATCGGCATGTCGTAGGTCCGCCAGTAGGCGATGCACAACGCTTCCTGGGCCGCCTTGGAGGCCGAGTAGGGGTTGCTGGGCATGATCGTGGCCCACTCGGGATGCCCGGGACCGTCCCAGCCGGCATCGCCGTAGACCTCGTCGGTGGAGATGTGGAGGAACTTGAACGGCAGCATGTTCGGCAAGCTGTAGTTCGGCCCCCTGAACAACTCCAGCATGTTGAGGATGAGCTGCGTGTTGTTCAGCCAACATCGAGCCGGGTCGGTGATCGAACGGGTCACGTGGGAGTCGCTGGCCAGGTTGAGGACGTAATCGAACTGATCGACCAGGGCACGCTCCTCCACAACTTCGTAGAGCAGGTTGCCCCACACGTCGGAGAACGGCACCGTCATATCAGCCTTGTGCAGCTTCAGGCGACCCTTCGCCTCGTAGGCTTGCAGCTCGGGACTGATCCGCGTGCGGTCTCCCTTGTGGAGAGGATGCCAGGAGTCGACCCCCACGACGATCCAATCCGTTCGATCGAGAATCCACTGGGCCACGTGGTGGCCGATAAACCCACCGATACCGGTGAGCAAGAGTCGAGGAGTTCGGGTGTTCATCTCAAAACCGCTTTTGAAGTTTAGGCATCGGGAATAACGGGCGCCGGGGTGCCGGCTTGCATGTACTTCCGGCTCTTGACGCCCACGTACTGGTCCCACAAGGAACCAAAGTCGATCAGCGTGTGACGCTGGCCCGCCTTGGCGTACAGCTCGTGCAGGATGATCTCGGCCGGCATCGAGGCCGACACGGAGACCACGGCGGGTTCGTCGATGGAGTCGAGGGCAGCCAGGGTCTCCCGCACGATCTTCCGCCTGGCCAGGAAAGCGTTCTTCGGGGGAACGTCAACGAACTGGGCGTAGGGGACCAGCTTGTTGATACGCTTGAGATGGTCCGGCCCCACGATCACCACCTTCCGCTCTTGCAGAGCCTGGATCAGGCGGCCGAGCTTACCGTTGCCAGCCGCCTTGTGGAAGACGTCCGCGTTGATCCAGTTGAAGGTCAGCTTGTTGGAGGCCAGCCACTTTTCGATCCGCTGCCCAAGCAGCCGCGTGGCGAATGGCTGCATCCCCATCAGGTAGGAAGGCTGCGAGCGGAGCACGGCCTGCAACTCCTCTCCCATCTCGGGAAAGAAAGCATGCCCGTCGCAGTTGGCACCCCGCACCGTACCCAGCACTGCCCGCCACTCGCCGTCTCCCCAGCGGGAAAAGGTGAAGGGCTTCCCCTCTCGAATATCCTTCGAGAGCTGTCTAAGGCTGAAATCTCTGGGTCGGATCACGAGGCTCTTCCTTGGGCATCAGATCGAGCTTGAAGAGATCCTGGCCGGGCAGGATCTTGGGTTCCGTACCGGTAGCTCTCCGCTTCTGCTTGCAGACGTCGCAGTCGCAGATTCGCCAGTCGTGGCCGTCGTTGGGGTAGCGGATGCGCTGGCTCACCACAGGTTCATTTGAATGACCGGGGGAATAAACGTAAGGGCCAGGTAGTTGACTCCAAGCTGGAGCACCTGGCTGACGATCAGCACCCACCAGAACCGAACGTACTCCGGCGGAGGCGTCCACCGGGTGTAGTACGGCTCGTTGGGCGGAGGATGCCCGATGCCCACCAGCTCGCAGTACCGGCTCGCGATAGCCAGCCGGCCGAAGAGGAAGTGGTAAAGGGCGATCACGAGAATCGCCACCCAGTTCCCCGTCAGCAACCAGAAGAACGCCTGGTAGATGATCGTGTGGAGCAAGGCGGCGAACCAACTGTTCGTCTTGTTCAGACGCATCCAGTCGTTCTGAAGCAAGAACTCAGGGACGAGATGGCAAAGTAGTTGACCCATTATAGGCCTCCGTTCCTACGAGTAGTCCAGCCGCCGTCGTTGCTAGGGTCGCCTTTCCGCCGACCCGTTTTGCGGCCAGGACGGTTTGTGTACTCCGTCGTCAGGTTGCTCCGCTGGCAGTTCAATGGGTTGCCATCTCTGAAGTAGATGTGAGTGCCGGGGCGGGTGCCCAGGACCTCGCGATGCAGGCGGAGAACAACCCAGCGGAAACCGCTGTCCTCCTCACTCCAGATTCTCTCCTTACAGACAACGTAGCCTTGGGACCAGCGCCATGACCTCGCGGCCAAATAGGCATCCTCCTTGGAAACCAGCGCCTCCCTACCATCAGGAAGCGGTATCCGTACCGCCGCCATCGCTCTTGATCCTGTCCACAAGAAAGCCGAACACCAGCGCCACGGCGACGATGATTCCCAAACTGCGGCCGTCGATCCACCACTTCCCCGTGACCAGCCACAGGGCCAGCAGGTCCTCGACGAGCCCGGCCAGGACCATCACACCGACGATCTTGGCGTACTTCCATGCGCGCCGCACCATTGGCCTGCTCTCTGTTCATGGGATTCCGTTCCTGGTGAGGCTGTATTGTCCGCCAAATCAGCCGGCGAGGCAACGCCGATCGACCTCCGCTTTGGTCTTGGCTAGTGCGTCCTCTGGAGTTCTGCCCTCCTTGTTGAAGCCAACGATCTTGCTGTCTTTCTCCTGCTTCGCCCAGCCGCACCACGGTGTTGGATAGGCGGGCGAGCAGGCCATGCGGAAGACGTGGACCTTCCAGCCACGATACTCAATCTTCTGGGAGTTCGGCAGCGAGTTCAAAAATCTTCTCCTTCAGATTCTTCAACTTCCGGGGGACGATCTCCGCCATGGGGGCGCCGATGTCGAGATGACCCTGAAAAGCCGTCTCCAACTGGGCTTCGCCGAGGAAGATCCACTTGTGGAGCGTACCCTCGCAGTTCGGCTTGGGGACGACTCCCTGCTGACAAGCCTCCAGGTACTTCAGGGTTAGCTTGAAAAGTTCGGAGCAGGCCTTAGCCCGCCTGTCTCTTCTTGCCACGACCTCCTCCGGCGGAAGGTGACGTTCGTCCACGCTTCTTCTCCCTCTGAAGGGCTCGGATGAGCCAGTCGAGATCCTCGAACTTGAACAGCAGCATGTGAACTCGCTCCCGAGAGAGCGGCTTCAACGCCGTGTCGTACCGCGAGGTCGGAGCAGCGACGAAGACATCCCCGCTACTCTTTTCCCTCCCCACTTCCAGGCCCGCCATCGACGATACTCCTTTTGATCTTGTCGCTCAGGTCATCCGTGACCGGTAACGTCCGGTCAGTAGTCTTGCTGTTCGACCGTTGCAGGTCGTCAGCGTCAAAGTCGCAGCGTGCCAGGGCCGCCGTGTGCCCGATACACTGCCCGGCCGTCCGCTTGGCCGGTGTCTCCTTGCCCGCCTGCATATCACGGCGGATCTCATTGAGGTCGGCACCGCTGCCATAGAGGACCGGGATCTCCTGCTCGATGAAGTCGACCTTGTCGTCCTTGTCGAGGAAGATGGTGATCCGGCCCGTCATGGCGTCACAGCAGACCTCGCCGTGGCTGATGCGGATCGCCGAAGGGTTGAAGCCCCAGCAGTAGCCCAGAATGAGGTTGCTGTACGGCGTGCCCTTCAGCTCGGGGAGGATCTTCGTCACCGTGTAGCCGCTGCTATGGGCCTGGCGGCTCTTGGGCCGCTCGAAGTGGGCGCCGTTGTGCTGGTTGCGGTAGTGGTCGATGTCCCCGGTGGCCTTGCAGTGGGCGATCATCTCGGAGAGGTCGATCTCCGCGCCCGGGGGGATCTCGTAGGCGTAGAACTCGACCAGGGAGTCCGGGGGCTTGGCCTGGACATTCTCCACAGGATGCTTGCCGAGGAACTTCGACGGGTCGAACGGCGTAGACCGTCTATGGCCGTAGACCTGCTTCTCAACTTCCGGGGGCATCCGGCAACCGTTCTCGGCGGTCACCTGTTGCCCTAGATCATGGGCGGCGGCGTGGGCCATCGACGTCGACTCGCCGGCATGGGTCTGCTCGCGAACGATCAGGCCGCCGGGGGTCTTGGTTTCCTCGGGCCGCACGATCAGGCCGCCCTGCCTCTTGGCCAGTTCCTCCGCTCGCTTCAGTTTCTTAGGGTCCATTTCCACGCTCCTGGTTAGAGCTGCTTGTAGACTCGGCTCGTAGCTATCCGCTTGACGAACGCTTCCACGCTCAGATGGTCGGTGTCCATCTCCCGCAGGTACTGGTGGGCCGCCTTGATGGCCCCCGGGTCCTTGACCAGGCTGCTGGCCTGATCCAGGTCGTCCCAGAAGAAGGGATAGGACGCGCCAAGGTAATCCATGGTAGCCGGCAATCGGTTTACCAAACAGGGCGTCCAGGAACCGATGCAGTCCCCGATGGTCGTGGAGGCGGCCACGTGACGGAAGGAGAGGAACACGATATTGCGGGTGATCATGGCGTCCCACTCCTCGGGTGAGAGCCTCCGCACGCACGGCGTCGTGCAGCCCAGAGCCCGCAGCCGCCTGGATGTCTGGGGCACGCCGATGACGAACCGCTTTGTCAACCACTCGGGCACCTGGAGCCGGTCGAGATGCTGGAACCGCCGCAGCCAGTTGCCCAGCATGACGACCTTCCGCTCCTCGTGCTCCTCGAAGGCCTCCCAGCTCCACTTGGGAGCCCCGAGGCGGGCCGGTAGCCACGCGCGGCTGACCATGAAGTGAGGGTCCAGACGCCTCTGCTGCTCGTCGCTGAGCACGAACAAGCCGCGGTTGCCGGGGAGAAACTCCATCTTCCGCCGGATCAGCTCCTCCAAGGCGGACGGCGCCTCCGTGCCGGGCGGCGTGTTGTTGGGCCAGTAGGTCCCCGGAGGCTGGTGAACGAAGCCGACCCACGGCTCCGGGGGCGTCTTCTTCCAGGGCACGTCGGTCTCCGCTTTCCGCCGGAAGACGACATAGTCGTCCAACGAAGTGAGCAGCGTTACTCCGTCCTTGTTGTGAAGCTGCTCAACCGTCGCCGTAATAGCCTGGGGCCAACCGTACCGGTGGTGAGGCCAGACGATCGGATCGGCGATGCGTACGCGGCGTGGATACATGTCAGAGTGCTCGGGCGGGGTTGCCGACAACGACCTGACGATACTCGGTGCTCTTGAGGACGACGGCGCCCATGCCGACGACGGAGTAGCGGCCGAGGCGGACGTACTCCTTGGTGGCGGCGTTGGTGCCCACGAAGACGCCCTCGCCGACGTCGTTGTTGGCGCCGATGGCGGCGTTGTTGGCCAGGGTCACGTAGTCGTGGACGATCGTGTCGTGGCCGACGAAGGCGTGGCCCAGGACATGGACGCACTTGCCGATGGTCACATCGGGGCCGAGCTGGGCGTGGGGGCCGATCAGACAGCCGCGACCGAGACCCACCGCCCCTTGCGGAATGGAGGCCGTCCTGTCGACGCAGCCCACCAGGCGATCGTCGGGGATCTCCAGCGACTTGATGAAGTCGACCTGCTTCTTGCGGTCGGGGATGCCCACGTAGGCCACGAAGAAGTATGTCTCCCGGTCCCGCTTCAGATGCTCCCGGACGTCTTCGCTGCGGCCGAGCACGGGGACCTTGAACTGGTGCTTGCCGATCCAGGTGCCCGGCTTCTCGTTGTCATTGAGGAAGCCGAGGAGTTCGTCACCCACCTCGGCCTGCTGCTTGAAGATGTAGGCGGCGATCATTCCGATCCCACTACCGCCCAGAATCAGCACTTTCATCGGGAACTCCACGTTTGGGAATGAGAACCTCGCGAACGAACTCCAGCACCTGCGTTTCATCCTGGTTGTGGGTCACCGTCTTCACGACAATGATCCCCCGGTCCGGCTTCTTGCAGTCGCGCACGCCGCGGATGATGCTCGCCGAGCGTAGCGTGTCGCCGATGAACACCGGGGCCTGATGGCTAATGTGGTCGAAGCACAGGTTGGCAATCGCCGTGAGGGAGATGTCGCGGACCGACTGCCCCACGGCCAGGCTCAAGACCAGCGTGCCGGGCACGAGGATCTTGCCGTGCTGGGACGCCTCGGCAAAGGTGGCGTCGATGTGCAATGGATGATGGTTCATCGTGATCAACGAGAACAGATGACACTCCGCCTCGGTGATCGTCTTGCCGGGGAAGTGCCGGTAGATGTGGCCCACCTTGAAGTCTTCGAGGTAGTTGCCCTCGGGCCGGCGCTTGTCGCTGCGCATCACTCTCCCTCCTCGTATGGCCAGTTGGGCATCGTCTCGATGTCCCTGCCTTCGCGCTTGAGGATCTTCTTGTACAGCTCGACCGTTTGACGAGCACGGATCAACGTGGGCGGGGCCACGAAGCGGCCGTCCTCGAAGCTGATACTCCGGTCCGGGTCCGCCCGGCCGGCGCCCTCGACAATCTCCCGGGCCTCGGCCACCTCCTCCTGGGTCGGAGAGAAGGCATGGTTGGCCACGCCGATCTGCCGGGGGTGGAGGACCAGCATGCCGGAGAAGCCGATCTCGTAGCTCTGCCTGGCGCGTCGGTAGAGCCCTTCCAGGTTGGTCAGGTCCAAGTAGGGCGTGTCGATCGCCAGGCCCTTGACGGCCCGACTCGACATGGCCACCAAGGCCCTGGGGACGAACAGTGCCCTTTCGTCCAATGTGCGAGGCGCTTGCAGATCGGCCAGGAAATCCTCGTGGCCGAAGACCAGCCCAGCCACCCGATGGGAGGAGAGCACGAGGCCGCCGGTGACCATAACTGCTTCGCAGGACTCGACTAAGGGAAACACGCAGAAAGGCTCCTCGGGAAAACCCGAGGTACACTCCACGTGCTCCATCGACGCATTGAGGTAGCGGACGTCGCGGGCCTCGCGGACCTTGGGCAGGACCAGGCCCGTCAACTCCCGGCGGATGGACATGGAGACGTCTCCCTCCAGCCGGCCGCTCTCGGCGTCGTTGATGCGGACGAAGACCGGGAAGCCGGCCTCGGCGGCTGCCGACAGCTTGTCGGGCAGGCTGTCGCGGGCGGCATCCTTCTTCTTCGGCGGTACCGAGTCCTCCAGGTCAAGGACTAAGGCATCTGCCTTGCTCCGCAGAGCACTCTGGAAGTACCGGTCCACATGGCCCGGTACGAACAGGAGACTACGCAGAAGCAGGTTCTTCGCTTCCTTGGCTTGCATCGGCTTCTTCCTGGTCGTGAATGGGTTCGAGGTGCCAGACGAAGGCACTGGGGATCTCCACGCTTATGGGATGCTTCCCGCAGACCATGACGTCGAATTTGGTCTCGTCGACGACTCGGTAGGGAATCTGCTCCTTGACTCTCTCCCACTCCAGCCAGTCGAGCACGCCCTGGTGGGAGGCATCGTGGAAGAGGAGGAACTCGGGCATCGCGCTGCCGTGGCGATGCTCGGCAAGAACCTGCGGCGGCACGGCGACGATCTCCCCGATGATCAGGTGGGCGCCGTTGAAGCGGTAGCGGAGATGCTTGAGGAACTCGACGACGTTTTCTGCCTTCTTGGCGGCGATCTCGTGGATGAGGAACCACATGGAGATCACGCCGACACCCTCGCCGATCGAAGACAGGTGCCCCTGGAAATGCTCGGCCCAACCGGCCACAGAGCGAGCATCCGAGGCCACCATGGTGACGTCCCGCCAGGGAAATCTCTTACGGAGACGCTCCCGGGCTCCCTCCAGTGCCTCGCTCGACAGATCCACGGCGCCGGCCTTGATGCCGGGGTAGCGCTCGATCATCTGGGCAAGGAACGTCCCGTCGCCGCAAGCGATGTCGATAACCCCGTAAGGCGGCTTCTCCAGCTTGTCGAGCATCTCCATGGCGGCCGGGAAGAACCGCCGGCTGTTGGTCAAGCCACTACCTACGACATTTTCCCAGCGGTTGCAACGGGCCCGATCCAGGTCCTGGGTGAGCATCCGGTCCAGGTCCACAGCGAACGAACGGTAGGAGTTAAGCAGTACGAAGGAGCCGAAGCGGCTGAGGACCTTCCTGCCCAGCTCGGTCACCTCGCAGTCGATGCGCCCGGGATGAGGCTTGTCGACCTTAACCAGCCCCAACGCGACCAGGTAGCGGAAGACAGCCTCCAGCAGGTCAGGATCGCTGACCTTGAACTCTTCAATCTGGAACGGTCCCTGGAGCATCCGCTTGATCATGCCATGCTTGCCCAGCGTGGCGATTACGGGGCAGGCAAACAGACCCCGCATCAAAGAGATCAACTCCTCCCTGGGATTCAGCTCCGCCATGACTCATTCCTTCATTGTGCGGAACGCGGCGATGAGATAGCAGATCTCCAGCACCTCGTCCCTCGTAAGCGATGTAAACATCGGCAGCACCAGGATGCGCTGGGCAACGGACGTGGCCAACGGGACGTCGGGTCTCGGGAGCGATCTGTAGCACGAGTAGTCGCTGACCAGCGGGTAAAAGTACCGCCGCGAGGCAATTCCCCGTTTCTTGAGGAAGTTCATCAACGCCGTCCTGTCGTGGCCGTAGTCTTCCGGGTCCACCAGGATCGGCATGTAAGCGTAGTTGTACTGGATATTCCCCGACAGGGGAGCAGCAAAACTGATCCCGGGGACCTCGGAGAGCGCCTGCCGATAGAGGTTGTAGAGGGTCTGGCGATGCGAGATGTCGGCCATCAGCCGGCCCAGGTTGCACACACCCATGAGGGCTTCCAGCTCGTTCATCTTGGCGTTCGTGCCGGGGACGACGACATCCAGGTCGCCCTCGAAGCCGAAGTAGCGGAGCTTCCGTAGCAGATGACCGACAGCTTCCTCGCGATACACCACCAGGCCGCCCTCGCCCGCCTGCAAGACTTTGGTACCGTGGAGACTGAAGACGCTGGCATCGCCGAAGCGCCCGATCGGCTTGCCGTCGACGCGGACGCCGAAAGCCTGGGCTGCATCATAGATCACCTTCAGGTTGTGCTGCTCGGCGATGATCTCCAAGGCTTTCATGTCGCAGGGATGACCGAAAAGGTGGACCGGCAGGATCGCGCTGGTGAAGGGGGTGATGGCCGCTTCGACGGCCGCCGGATCGAGGTTGAAGTACCCGCCCTCGATGTCGACGAAGACGGGGCGGAGCCCGGCCGCATGGCAGACATGCGTGGTGGCCGCGAAGGTGAAGGGCGTGGTGATCACCTCGCCACGCAGATCCATGGCCTGGAGCGTGAGCTGGAGGGCCAGCGTGCCGTTGGCCAGCAGGCAGAGCTTGTCGGTGTCCAGGTAGGCGGCTAGTGCCGTCTCGAACGACTTCAGCACGGGGCCGTCGTTGGTCACCTGGCCGCGGCTCCAGATCATCCGGAGCCCGTCGACGTACATCTCGAAGTCCGGCATCGCGGAACGATTGATGGGGATACGTTCAGCCATGATATTCCAACGGGTAGTCGTAGTTTCCGAAGTCCTCCCGGGCCCACACGCGGACAAGCCGTTGTGCCTCCGGATTCTTCAGTGGATCGGGCAGGAAATGCTTCACCTGCTGCCCCCAGTTGGTCTGCCGTAGAGGATGGTTCTCCGTGAGAATGGGGTTGCGATTGCGGAAGGGGATGCTGATCTTCTCCCAGTCCAGCATCGGCAACGCTGCCTGCAAATCTGCATGCAAATTCTCGAATTGCAGCACCTGGTCGACCTCCACCCAGCGAGTCCACTCGGTGAGTGTCCGCCAGAAGAAGTCATCCAGTTCCTGTTCGCGCACCTCGTCCATGAACGTGAGGAAGGTGTACTTGGTCGGGTCGACCTGCAAGGTCTCGGGGTGATACCATTCCTCCCCTTCGACCTGCAACTCCCCGAGGCGGTGTCGCCAGAGTGACGTGGCCCTGGTGAAGGGATTGCGGACGATCAACAGCACCTTGGCTCCCTCGGGAGGCTCCATGGTGTGCATGGCCTTGGGCGTGGTCTTTACGCCGAACTCCGGATGAGCCGAGAAGTAGTGGCTCAAGGCCGTCGACGCCGTCTTGGGCGGCGTCAGCACGCACCAGCTCTCATCACTTGCTATGAGCATTGATCGCTCCCGTTAAATCCTGCACGGCTGCCCGCCACAGCTTCTTGAACTTCGGCGAGCTTCGCAGCCGGATACGATTCCCCAACTGGCTCACCAGCAGTGCATGAGCCTGCTGGATCAGCCCCCCGGCTACCGTCCACCGCGGCCAGTCCTGCCTGCTGCGGAAGCGGCGGCAATGAATACCGTTGGTAGGTATGTGAGGTGGAGCACCTTCACAATCGGGCGGCGGGCCGAACGCCCGAGCGAGCATCCGGTACAACAGCCAGCCTTCGTAGCCGTAGGTCCAGGTGTACGTCTCGGGCTGGCACCAATCACGCAGGCGCCGCTCTCCGATCATCTCCCTGCGGATAGGGACGACCTTCTCGAAGTAGGGTTTCACGGCAAAGTAGTGATAGGTGGTGTTGTACCACGGCCCCTCGACCGGGATCTCCCCGGTCATGGGGATGTTCGAGTAGGGCCTGCCCAGCAGCTTCATCAACGCACGATGCTGCTCGATCACGTCGTCGAGGCCGCGGATGACCAGCACGTCCACCGAGCTGAGGCACGCCTCCCCGTCGCCGAACCAACCGCGTGGAAGAAACAGACGCACCGCATGCAGGCGATTGTTGGGGACGCCCTTGGGCGCGATGTTAGCCTCCTCGATGATGTCGCAGCCTCCCCGGGCCGGAACCGTCTTTATAACATCCCCGACAGCCGCCGCGATCTCCGGCTCCAACTTCCCCTCCACGCCGGCGACGACGTCGTGGTCGGGGTAGGCCCGACGAACCGAGTACAACCAGAACGGCAAGTATTGCTGGTATTCACCCCAGCAATAGGTCACCCACCTGACTCCGGGCATAGATTCTCCCTCTCACGATAAAAGTGTGCGGCCAGGTAGTGAGCAACCTTCTCCGAAGTCGTCGCCTGGAGGATCTCCTCCCTGCCCCGCAACAAGCCCTCGCGGCGATCCTCCCATGTATCCAGCACCTCTTCACAGCGCTCCCGCAAGTCGGTGAAGTCCGGATTGCAAGTGATAGCCGAAGGAAGCACGTCGGGCCAAGTGCGGATGAACCCGGCCGGGGGCTTTATCATTGCGGCGGCCGAGAAGACGGACTCGAAGTCTCGGTACGAAGCGGCACCCCAACCCCACGGCGAAACGAAAATCTTGCTTTGAAGACAGAGTCTGAAGTAGTCCCGCTGCTGAACCCACTGCTGGCTGCTATCGAAGACCTTGACATTCCAACTGTCAGGCAGCCTGGCCATGGCCTCGCAGCACAGTCGACGATGTGTGGTGATCGGCGTCTTCCCGTAGTTCGTCGTACCAGCGAAGAATACGTCGATCGGCTTATCTTCCGGTCCATTCTCCCGAAGATACTGCATCCGCAGCCAGGTAGCCGAGCAAGGCCACAGCCCCAGCTTTCCCGTATCCAGAGGCAACGGCTCGGCAAAATCTCCCTCCATGTAGAGGTCGGGACAAAGCCGGCGGAAGATACGATGATGCTCGCCAGGCTGTTCCCACTGGTCGTTGAGCTTGGGATTCGCACGCCGGTAGAACGACAGATCGCGAAAGAGCTTCGACTTGTAGATACCGCTGACTCGGTAGCACAACAGGCACTTTCTCTCCCGCCTGCTGACGTCGGCGAAGTCCGACCAGTCCCACATCAAGATGGGCACGTGTCGCGGGAGCGAGAGGGCCTTCTCCAGGATGGACTCGTACTTCTCCTTGTCGTCGCGGCGAAGACAAACGGCAGCTACATCCACGTCGGGAGTGAAATACTCGGTCCTCGGGCTGAAACGCATCTCGACCCCGGCCTCGTGGAGGCACTTCTTCATCTCCGGAGTCTGGAGGCACCCCAGGTGGAACTTGTCCATCGGGGACTGACGATTTAGGACTTCAACGCGGAGCATAGACTACCTCACTTGACTGCCTCGACGATCACCGTGGTGGTCTGCTGCGACTCCAAATCGCGCAGTTCGGGGACAGTGCTCTCCCGGTAGACGGCCGAACGGGTCTCCGTGAAGCCGGCCTCCTTCAGCCGGCGGACTAACTCCTCCTCGTCGTAGAGCCACCGGTGACCCCACCAGCGGAAACAGCAGTTGAGATACTCGGCGGCTGTCTGGATTCCGTCCTTCTTGGCCCACCACATCTCCCGCCATGTCCCGTCCAAGTATCGCTGAACAGAATACGCCAGCGAGGGCATGCCGGTGCGGATCACGCCGCCCGGCTTGAGCACGCGACGGCAATCATGCAACAGCAGCCTGCTCTCGTCGGGCGTCAGATGCTCCAGGAAGTGCTCGCTGTGGATGAAGGACACCTTGCCGTTGCCGATCATGGGGAGACCGTAGCAGAGATTTCGCCGCCAGCATATCGGGTCGTCGGCGCTGGGCTTCACCTTGATGTCGATGTTGATCCAGCCCTTCAGGAGGACCGCCCCGCAGCCTAGATGGAGTTTCATGTCACTGATTCCACCAGGGGTTCTCGTCTTCTTTCAACGTCTCGATTGGCCCACAGTTGCGGACCCGAATCCGTCGCCTGGCTGAGGTTTGCATCAAAGCCTCGGCGCGGTCGACCAGCGACAGCTTGTTGGACGTCGGGTCGTGGTCCAAATGATAGGCGAAGAGATCGGGACGCGCGATCAGCTTCACCTCCGAGGCCAGCAGACGCTCTCCGAGATCCACGTCACCTCTGGAGCCTCCGCCACAATACATCGCATCGAAGCCACCGATCTTCCGCACGGCGGGCATGGGGACGCTCACGTGGCAGCCCAAGAAGCCGCGGCCGTTCTTCAGGGGCTTGCCGCCGGGGAACTTGTCCGGCGGTACGATACGAGAGTCCTGACGCCAAACAAGGGCATCGAGCTGGCCGTAGGTCCACTTCCTGGGGCTCAACGTGGGGATGCTGTGCAGGGCCACCTTGCGGCGGATGCCCACCAGGGCCTCGTCGTCGGCCGCCTCCTCGGTGTGGGCCTTCAGTACGCCGGGGGCCAAGACCATGTCGTCGGAGAGGATCAAGGCCCGCTCCGCCCGGCAGTAGTGGAAGGCCAGGTTCAAAGCGATCCCCTCGCGGCGCAGCTCCGTCTCCGGCTCCAGGTAGTGGAAGCGGTACTCGAAGCGATCGTCCACGGCCCGGTCGAGCCACTCCTGAATGTCCCGATCCCCGCCGTCGCAGGTGAAGCGAACCAACTCGGGAAGCGGCTCCTGGCGGGCAAGACCCTCGATGCAAAACCGCAGTCGCGTCTTGTCCCGATAGCAGGGGATCACCACTTCTAGCTTAGCATCGGCCACTCACCACCTCCTCAAGATAGGTCGTCCAACGCTCGACCATCTTCCGAACCGTGAAATGCTCCAGGGCGACCCGTTGCGCCCTCTCGACGATCCTCCTTCGCAACGGCCGCGTAGTGGCCATCGTAATCGCCAGCCGCAGCTCCTCGGGCGTCGGTTTGCAAGGAACGAGAAACACCATGTCCCCAAACCGCCGCTGGACTTCCGGCACAGACCCCACGGGAGTTGCCACAACAGGGACGCCGGCCAGCCACGCCTCGATGAGCGTCAAGCTGAACGCCTCACGAAAGCTGGCCAGCATGAGCACGTCGAAGCCGGCCAGCACGTTCCCCACGGCCGCAGTTGGAGGGAACATGTGAAATCTACCCGGGACGTGATGCTCGCACCAGGCGAATGTGTCCTCGCAGACACCGTCTCCCTGCGGTCCCACGCCGACGTAGACCGCGTGGTACTTGCTGGGCATCTCGCAGATGGCTTCGGCCGGGGCCAGCGGATTCTTCTCCGGGGACTGGCGTCCTAGATAGCCGACCACGACATGCCCCTCGGTGAGCTTCCAAGCGGCACGGACTTCACGCCGCGTGCGAGTTGCCCGGCAGCGGACCGGATCGGCGCCGTTGTAGATCACCCGTCGAGGAAGATTGTTCCCTTGGCGGCCGTCGAAGTATTTCATCGCCGCCTCGGAGACGGCGGCCAGGTGGGTCACCCCGGTGACGGGGCGAGGCTTGTCCTCCCGCCGCGTCGTGTGGGAGCAGACGATCTTGGGCACCTTGAAAGGGCCGAGGAAGTAGCTCAGGTCCGGCGAGCCCCAGGTGACAATCACGTCGGCATCCTTGCAGGCCTCCTGGACCGTCAGCCGGAAGTCGGGGCCGGTGATCTCCTTGATTGCCGGCCAGAAGAAAGGTTTGGCGTGGGCCGGCCGTCCCAGGCAACGGTTGGCATACAGCGGCACGTGCGCTCGCAGTTCCGTGGCCAGGCTCTGGTCGCAGCCTCCGTAGCTGCTGCATGCCACGCCCGTCCAGCGCACCCGAGTAGGGTCCGAGTGCTTCACCATGTCCACAACCCACCGCTCGGCACCGCCAAGCGTAAGGTTCGGAGTTACCATGGCCGCCTTGATCATTTGGCTTCCTTACCGGGGCCGGGAAACGGCTAGGCGCTGCGGTGATGGGGGCGAATGAAATACTGCAAGTGCTGGGCGATCAAGTGCTCGGCGATGGGTTCCGGAGTGGGGACCGGCTCGATGTCCAGGCTGATCCGCCTGGACATTTCCTCCAGCAGGAACCTCTCCTCGGGGGTGACGTCGTAGGCGTTGCGGATCGAGAGGAGAAGATCCCGAGCCTCAAGGGCGCTGCGGCTATCCGACAGCACCCTGTGGATGAGGAAGTGGCCATGCGAGCTACTGTCCTTCAGGGGAATACCCCGCATGCGAATCAGCAGGTGAGGCACGTGCCCGATCACCGTGCCCTGCCCTGTGTCTCGCACGAGATCCTGGGTAAACTCCACCCACAGTCGCCCAGCGGACATGTAGCCGCAACTGCCAAACTCCTTGTCCACGATCGGGACGCCTCGCAGGCGCTTGATCGCCTCTGCGGACGACGATTCGATCTGCCCATCCGGGTCCGGCTTGGGCTTCGGCTTGTCGTCATCGACGGGGCCGTGAACTGCGCTGCTACCCCAGATTTTCCAGCCGGAGAACACGCCGGCCAGGTAGCCTAAGCCGGCCATGATTGTGTTCCCCAGGAGCTGGCGCCGGTTGGACGCCGCCTCGTTCTGATCCATGTCATCGTCTCCTGAGTTCAAACCAGTCCGGGAAGATGGCGTTCGGGTACATCCTTGAGCATGGGAGCGTCCGCGTCCTTGTCGCTCTGAATGTGTTTGGCCTCGGCCGATCCGGTTGCCGGCGGCCAGGCAATGCTGAGAGAGGGATCAAAAGCGTTGATCGCCCGATCGCACTGCGGGTCGAAGACTTGGTCGCAGAAGTAGAGCACGACCGCGTTGTTGGTGAGGGCCATGAAGCCGTGGGCGAAGCCTTGCGGCACCCACAACGCCTCCCGCTGATACGGGCCCAACGCCCAGGCCGAAGATTGTCCGAAGGTGTTGCTGCCCCGGCGGATGTCGAGGACGACGTCGATGATCTGGCCGGAGACGCACATCACCAGCTTGCCCATCGGGTTGGGCCACTGGTAGTGGAGGCCGCGGACGACGTTGCTCTTGGACATGGAGCAAAGGGTCTGCTTGATCTCACCGATCCCCAAGTCTCGCTCCTCGTGGAAGGCCTCGGTGAGCTGGCCGCGGAAGTCCTTGAAGGTCCTTACCTCCACGATACGAGGGTTGTCATGCCGATCCATCGTCCTCCTTGCCTCCTTCCGCTTCGGGAACCGGGCCGGCCGTGGCAGTCTCCCGCAGACCGGCCTGCCTCTTCTTCATCTGTTCTAGCATCTCGCGGGTGATGCCGCCCGCAGCCACGGCACCCGGAGGACACTGGCCGAGGCCGAGCATGCTCCGAGGTCCCCAAGGGTTGGGCGCCGTCTCCGCCCAGATCTTGTGTGCCATCTCCAGGCAGCTCTGCGAGCAGGTCAGGCGGACCCCTTGAATAGAGGTGCTGAAGAACATCTCCTCTTCCTGGGGGCAGAACTCGCGGAGCTTCTTGGCCCCCTCGACAATCGTCTCGATGGTAGCGAGGAACCGCGTCTTGTGGTCGGTCACCTCGGCAGTTTCCTTGGGCGCCCCGAACGGGGCCTGCGAACCGGTAACCTCGGATGCCATACCCACCTTTTCCTCCTTCGTTATTTCACCCAACGGGTGAATCGTGAAATAACAAATCTGTTATACAACACCGCTGAAACTAACCGGACACGTCGACGCTGCCGTCCGGGAGCACGGGATGGGGTTCGCCCTCATCGTCGAGCACCAGGTCCCCCGGACCGAACACGTCTTGTAGGTCGGGAGGATCTTCCACGTCCACGTCGTAGACGCCGTCCCGGTCCAGCAGCACGGCGATTCCGGCCTTGATGCGGCGCTCAATCTGGCCGACCTGGGCTCGCAACTGGTCGTTGTCCTCACGCAGTTGATCGAGCATCGTCTGGGACTGCTTGACTGATTCGGCAGAGCGATCCAGCTCCTGCGCCAGGCCGAGGACCTTTTGTTGCAGCTCCTCAACCATGCGCTGCTTCTCTTCCACCGTTTTCCGCTCGTGCTCCAAGTCCTCGGCGTGTGCCTGCCGGGCTTCGCTGAAGCGGATCTCCAGCTCTTGGTACCGCTTCTCGTGATCCTCGGCCTGCCGGGCCACGGCCTTACCGAACTCCTCGCTTCGGCGGGCACGGCCCTGCTGGTAGGCGACGACGGCAACAGCCGCCATCAGGATGATTATGATCGGGACGAGCCAGGCGGCGACCATGATAACCCTCTCAGAGTGAATGAGCTAAAAGAGACCCCAGAAAGGCTGCTGCTTGAGGATCTCGTTGACGAAAAACAGCCCCATGTACTTCTCGGCAAGCTCCGTAGCATGGGCGACGACCTTCTTGATGTGTTCCTCACAGCGGCTCTCACGGAGCCGCGTTCCCTTGGCTTTCTCGAACAGCTCGAACGTCCGCATTGTCTGGAAGCAGATCAGATCGAGCACGTTGTTGTCAATCTGGCTTCGGTCTTCGGCCACCTCCGCCAGGACGTAACTGTAGCCCATGAACTCGATGGCCTGCAAGAGATCGCTGAACTGGCCGTCGCCACCGTCGTCGTGGTCCAGGGCCGTGGACAGGCCGTTGAGATACGCGCTCCACTCGTCAAAGACGTAGAGCGGCTCGTTGTTCCAATACTGCTGCTGCTGAACCAGGTAGAGCTGGTAGCTCATCCCGCGCAGCTCCTGGGGCACCGCCTGGGCGATGTCGTTGAGCTTGAAACTGGGCTCCTCGTGACGCCAGCCCCGGCCAGCCAGGCAGTAGCAGGCGTTGATGTGGCCCAGCTTGATCCGCTCGTTGATCACCGGGCCGGGAATCGGCAGGCGGTAGTCGAACTCGACGCCCGGCGGCAAGCCCAGAGTGTCGATACCCTGGGTAGTGAAACCCTGTTTGATGCCGATAAGCTGCACGTGCTGGTTGCGGAGGCGGCCGTTGAGACCGTGCGTGGTCTCGTGGGCCCAGGTGACGTGGCGGCTGTCCTTGTAGGGATGCCCCGAGGGCATCCGACAGTCGATCTCAGCCAGCGTCGGCTCCAGCGAGGCATCGGGCTGCCGAAGCTGGCTGACCTCGAAGAACTTGGGTTCTGGTCTCATACGGCTGCCTCCGAGAAGCAAGGTTGACTAGCGACAACGGAAGCACCGGCCGCGGAAGGGACGCGCAAGCGCCCGCCTCACCGGCCGGCGTTCGATTACGCGAGCGACTGCACTCCTCACCGGGCGACGTTCGATCACGCGGGCGACTGCGCTCCTCACCGGGCGACGTTCAACCACGCGGGCGACTGCTCGCCTCACCGGCCGGCGTTCGATCACGCGGGCGACCGCTCGCCTCACCGGGGCACGCCGGATGAACAGGCAGCCGTGGTAGCCGCCGCCACCCGAGGTAACGACCGCGGGGCCGCCCACCGGGCAGGCGCCTCCCACACACTGCGAGTGCGAGACGGCGGCGAAGGCCAAGATGGCGACGAACGCGAGGAACAGAATGGCATACTTTTTCATGGTACTACTCCTTGAAGTTGGAAAGGTAACAAAAGGCGAGTGATTGGTTGCACCAGGGCATTGCAGCCCTCGTCGGCCCTTGCCGACCTCCACCACCTAGTCGGTAGAGGAGCCTGGTTCCGCGATCGGAGGGACGAAGGAGCCCCGGAGACAGAAATCCCGTAAGCCCGTCGCCAACAACCAACCATAGGGACCGTGTCAGCCAGGATTTCTTCCGGGCACGGCCCACGATCAACGTCCCGAACGTCGTCAACCGTGACGATCGCCGGTGTGGTTGGGCTCCCGAAAAACCCACCTGGCGCCGACGACCCACTGTCTCGCCTCGGTGGTTTACGGAGTGCTTGGGGTGTCTTCGGCTGCCATCTCCGGGCCTCCGAGCTGGACCGGGGCAGACGGTGGTGGTAGGTCTTCTTCCTCCTTCACTGGTTGGAGTTGCGGTATGCCTCCCGGCTCATCGGCCGCGTCGGGCAAAGGGCAGCAAGGCTGCTCCTCGACCGGATCGCCCACCGAAGACAGGAAGAACCCGACTGCCAGGAGCACGAGGCCGAACACGGCCGCGATCCATCTTGCCTTCATGGTAGCACTCCTTTGCTGAACTCAACCCATTGTCCCCGGGGCGGGTTGTTAGATCAACGGCAGCTTGCTAAGACTGGTCGTACGTGGCGTGGATGTAGACGTGGACCTGGAGCTTGTCGGCAATGAAGTAGCGAAGTCCCCTTTTGGTGGTGAAGGGGCTCGACACGACCGTGGGCATGGTGATCCCGGTCAGCATCCGGCCATTGTCCAACTGCCGCTTCACCTCGGCCAGCAGATCGCCGATGCCGGTGCGGACGCAGTCGTGCAGGTCTTCGACGTTGGAGATGACGAAGGTGGGCGTGGTGATGCACTCCCACTCGCGCTGCATGCCGAAAGGTTTGGGGGGCCGAATCGGGATGCCGTGCTCGTCAAAGACCTTTTCCATCTTCGCGATCGTCTGCTCCGCCTCGTCGCGGCTAAGACGGAAGGCATCACGGGCTGCCGCCTCCTGGACGCTCTTAGGCTTGGGCCGCTTCTTCTTCGGGCCGGCAAGTAAAGGAGGAGTGAAAGCCACGGCCCCGAGAGCCGCAGCACAGGTCACGCCTTGCGTGAGGAAGTCGCGTCGTTTCACGGGTTGCCTCCGAGTTCTCAAAAGCGGTTTTGAGATTCCCTTCAGGGGATTGCTGTCTTCCAGTACAACCAGGCCGCGAGGACCACCATACCGATGATCACTGGCCAGAACAAGAGGTAGGACGCACGATGCTTCTCTACCATAACACCCCCGGCAGCGTGATACCATAGACCTCGCTGAAGCGGCCCTCGATCCTCTCCCCCCGAGGACCCACAACAACGTCGTACGGGTCCAGCTCTCGTGCGACGTTGTCTATGTCGTCGGGGCCGACCCTCACGAAGATGGCCAGGGAAGGATGCGTCTGCCGCAGCTCGACGATGCACCGTTTATGGGCACGCCACGACTGCGGCTCCATCGCCACCGAGGCCTCTGGGTCAGGCTCCGCCAGGACGTCGAAGACCACGGCAGATCCAGCGCGATCGACATTGGCGAAGCACTGGGCGGCCACGTCGGGGTGGACACCCAGGATCAGCCGGGGCCATCCGTGCATGCTGAGATTATGGACCTCGACGCCCGCCCGAGCAGCCCGGGCTCGGATGTTCCAGGCGATAGCAAAACGATTCTGCGTGCCGGCCAGGAACTTCGTGTTTCCCTCCAGCATCCGCTTGAACACGTCCGGCTGA